>Ga0247608_10002450_pt1 | contig 23247 bp, 21 predicted proteins | sample 176DNAGHGlowgp2_FD_193490 | JGI IMG/M metagenome (GOLD analysis project Ga0247608, IMG submission 193490) | Sheep rumen microbial communities from Palmerston North, Manawatu-Wanganui, New Zealand - 1766 DNA GHGlow gp2 | ecosystem: Host-associated > Mammals > Digestive system > Stomach > Rumen ...
ATTCAACAGCTACCCTACAATCAGGAGAAAAATATGAGTCTTCCAAAACATCTTTCATAAAATGTAGCGAATTATTCCGCGAATTTATTTCGCTAGGAGATCCACCACTAACTCCTTTTTCACGAAGCAATTTTAAAAGTTTACTTTGCATCAAATTCAAAGTAACATCATTTCTAAATTCATTTAAAGAACCATTATATATAATCATAATTTATCGTATTTTGTTGATTTACCTTTAGCTTTTTCTACAGGATATTTTGCTTCGTTTTTATCCATTTTCTTATTAATAATTTCATCAACATCTAAATTGAGTTTATCAAGCATATCGACACAGTAAACAATAACATCAGCTAATTCTTCTTTTACTTCTTCTAAATTGTAATTATCATCACTCCATTGAAAACATTCTAAAAGTTCGTTAGCTTCAATACTAATTGACTTAGCTAAATTTGATGGAGAATGGAATTGATCCCAATCTCTATCTTTACTAAATTTTAAGATTCTATCTATTGTTTCTTTTTTCATAGTACCATTTTAATTGTTTTTAATAATCATTGATATATAAATTTACTTATTAAATATAGTTGTCTCATTTTTAATTATCATTTATTTTCTTCTATTAAAAGACGATAATATTCTTTAAAAATATCCAATGCCTTTTTTTCATCATCTACTGGAAAGATTTGAGTTGGTGTGTCACCTTCTCCTTCTTTAACGTAAAATACAAATGCTTTGTCTTTACCTACGCCAGGAATTTCTTCAAGTGGCTTTAACACGCAATATATTTCTTCTTCATAAGGAATTACAGCAATTTGTTCATAAGCAATCATTTTTTTACCATCATTTAAAAATATTGGATCATGATTATTTACATCAAGTAAAATATCTAAAATATCTCTTTTATCTAGTTTATGTGTGTAGCGTGCCTCTTTTTCATTCTTTTTTGATTTCAAATTTGTGCCACCATTATCAATATTTTTAAATTTTATTAATTTTTTTAATACTTCTCGTAAAGAATCTATATTTCTAGTATTAATAACATCTTTTTCTTCAATTCGACTTATAATATGTTTTCTTAAAAGTTCTATTTGTTCTTTACTAGGAAGAAGTCCATTAAGTATTAATGATTCAGAAATAATTGAATGCATATATAAATAATAAGTTCCATTTATGTTGACTCGCTTTATTAACCCGTTTTTAGCAAGAACTATAATTTCATTACTACTTTTAATGCCTAGCATCTCTTTTAAATCTTTTTCTTTAATACCAAAATATTCAATTGTGATCATAATGCGTAAGATGTCTTTAATTACTTCATTACTTTCTAAGAATTTAGTAATTTTAAAGAATTCTGATAAGACATTAGAAATAGGTTCAAAATTATCAATGTTATGAAGCGAAGCACTTACATAATTATTCTTTAAATATTCTTCACTTGCTTCATAAAATTCATTTAATGAGACGCCATGCTCAAAAAGCATCTTAGCAATTAAAATAATCGCTTGTGTATTTCCTGAATATTTTGAATATATTAATTCTTCAAAATCTTCTGCTTCTTCTACGCTTAGCTTTCCATAATAATTTTCAAAAATAGTTTTAACTTCTTCTAAAGATAATTTAGAAATAACCATTTTCTTAACTTCTTTAATATTAGGGAAAATAGATGTATCAACTCGAGTCGTAATTAAAAAGCGACAAGAAAAATTAGTAAGTAAAGTATATATAAAATTTGTATTAAGCGAATTAACATTATCAAGAAGCAAAATAACATTATCATCAAGTTTTTTTAATATTGATAATAAATAATTTGTTCTTCCTTGTTCATCTAAAGTTGGTGTCACTTCATACACTTTTTTAGGATATTTAATTTTATAAACTAAATTTTCTAAAGTAGGTATTTCATCATCACCAAACGTGATGATTTGAGGCGTAATATATTTTGATTCTTGTAAAACTTTTTTAGCAAATTCTGTTTTACCTATCCCACCTAATCCTTCTAAAACAATTACTCTATTATCATTAAAAGAATCTAGTACTTCTTTTTCTTCATTTTCACGCCCTACAAATTTAACAGAAGTATCAATAATTGTATCGCGCATTATAGGGAGTTCAGGTTGAACACTAGGAATTGGATGACCTTCTTTTCTGTTTTTAATAAATTCATCTACTTCTTTAAGTGAATCTTCAACCTTTTCTTCTAAATCATCTAGACTTACATCAAAATAAATCTTATGAAATCCTGCTGTATGAGCAGCATAAAATTTTTCTATATTAGTAGATAAAGATTTTTCATCAATTACTGTTGAAAAAATAACAAAATTTAATTTTCCTAAAGCTTCTAAATCACTTGCGTAGCGTAATTCTTTTCTAACAAGTGAAAATCTTTCGCCCTTTTTAGAATAAGGATCTTTAAAAAGAGAATTAGTTAAAATCAAAAAATAAACATCACTATTATCTAAACTAATAGCGAAATTTTCACTATAATCTCCTCTACAATCTCGATCACTATCATAGCAAGGAAAATTATGTTTTTCTAAAACCTCTCTTATTTTGTTTTTAAGGTCTCTGTCATTTCCTGTCCAGGAAAGAAATACATCATAATGTTTCATGTTTAATTTATTATAACATATGAAAAAATGATTATATTTACAAATAACAAAATTGTGTATATGTGAAAACATTTTTGACTATTTTTGAATTCACCATACAAAAGTTTTAAGGAAAAATCTGACATAATTTCAAAAAAACCAGAAGAAATGACCTCTTCAACTACTCTACTTAATAAAGGGGGTAATTTCCCTTTTGAAAGGAGCAATTATGAATAATACAAAAAACATTAACCAAAAAGATCTTCTTAACGAATTTGAAGAAAATGATTATGAAGAATTAAATCAAGAAGCTTATGAATACGATGAAAGATTTGATGATTATTTAAAGCGAAAAGGTTTTACTAAAAAAGATTCTAGAAAAATTAGAAGGAAATATTTTCTTTAATAAAAAGAAGCATCATTATCGATACTTTGATGCTTCTAAATTTAAGTAATTAATTTTATTTTTTAATTAATTCTTTTAAGGTTTGATATAAAACTTCTGGTTGAATTGGTTTAGATAAATGGGCATTTAATCCTGCTTGTAAACTCTTTTCAACGTCTTCATCAAGTGCGTTTGCAGTTAAAGCGATGATTGGGATAAGTTGAGCGTCTTTTCTATCGAGTGCTCTAATTGCTCTAGTTGCTTCTAAACCATCCATTTCAGGCATTCTCATATCCATTAAGATGGCATCAAAATATCCCTCTTTACTAGCAGCAAATTTATCAAGAGCGATTTTTCCATTTTCTGCCCACTCAACACTCATATTTTCCATTTCTAGAAGTTTCATCATGATTTCAGCATTGATTTCAACGTCTTCTGCAAGCAAAATACGTTTTCCATTAAGTGAGATATTATCAAGTTTTTTAATAACGCCTTTTCTAGCTAAAGCTTCTTCAAATTCTTCTAAAACAGTTTTAGCAAATAAAGGTTTAGAAATAAATGAATCAATACCTGCTTCTATAGCTTCATTAATAATATCGTCCCACTTATAAGCAGTTAACATGATAATTGCAGACTCATTTCCAGCGATTTTTCTAATTTCTTTTGTTACTTCTACTCCATCCATTTCTGGCATCTTCCAATCGACTAAAATGAGATTAAATGGCTCCATTCTTGCATGTTGATTATTAACTTTTTCAATACCATCTTTTGCAGATTTAGAAGTAACAACTGATACACCAGCTTTTTCTAAAACAAGTTTCCCATGTTCAAGAGCAACTTCATCATCATCAATTATTAAAGCTGTTAAATTCTTAGGGAGTATTGCTTCATATTTTGTTTTAACGTCTCTTTCAACTTTAGTCAATGTGACTGTAAGAATAAATTTCGTTCCAACATTTTTCTTACTTTCTACTTCGATATTGCCGTTCATCAATTCAACTATATTTTTGGTGATTGCTAAGCCTAAACCTGAAGAGCCATATTTATTAGCTGCTCCAGGATTTTCTTGAGCAAATGAATCAAATATATGAGGTAAAAATTCATCACTAATTCCTTCTCCATTATCTTTAATGACAAACTCAACTACTTCTTTATCTTCAAAAGTTCTCTTCTTTTCAATTAATAAATTTACTTCGCCACCTTGAGGAGTAAACTTGACAGCATTACCTAAAATATTTATTAAGACTTGTCTTAATTTAATATTATCGCCAATATAATATTCCCCGATTTCTCCATTAATTTCGCAATGATATCTAAGTCCTTTTTCTTCACATTGACCACTAAACATAGCGTTAATATGCTCAATTAATTTAGAGAATGAGAATTCTTCATTTTTAAGAATTAATCTTCCTGATTCAATTCGTGACATATCTAAAATGTCATTAATAAGAGATAATAAGTGTTCTGCAGATGAGCCAATTTTAACTAAATAATCTCTAGTAGAATCAGAAATTGTAGGATCATTAAGAGCTATATTATCTAATCCAATAATTGCGTTCATTGGAGTTCTAATTTCATGAGACATATTGCTTAAGAAAATTGTTTTTGCTTTATTAGCTTCTTTAGCAGCATCAAGAGCGTTAGTAAGCAATACATTATCTTCCTGTTTAGCCTTGTTTATTGCTATTAACTTCTCTGTTTCCAGCTGAATTTTCGAATTTTTATTAAATTCATAAATCATATAAATAAACATTACAATAAGTAAAACAGCTGTAATTGATGTAGTTATAATACTTCTAATCATGATGTTTGTTGAAACTACATTTACCTTATCGGTGATAATGCTATCTCTAATTAAATATGTCAAAAACCAATTTGTATTATTGATAGGAACATAACTAAATGTTTCTTTTGTTCCTTTATAAGCAAATGAGGCAATTCCTTTTTTGCCATTTTTAAAATCGTTTTCGATTTTTTCATAAGAATATTGTTCATCATAAATAGCGATTTTTAAAGCATCTAATAAGTTATCTTCTCCTGCTAAACCACCTAAAACTGTATTTGATAAAGCAACTCCATCATTAGTGTAAATATTTGAGAATGTGTATTTTGATTCGCCTTGACCCATAGAAACACCAGACAGCATTTCATCCATATCAATTTCCATAAAGCAACTAACTAAATTCTTCCCGCCAAGAACCTTGTCAGTTTTAATAGCGATAACAACTTTTTTATCTTCTTCCTTTAAATTGAAAATAGATATCTCAGGTTTTGTAATTGTTTTGTAATCAAAACTATAATCACTAATATTATCTTGAGTTCCTAATGAAGTATAAATTAAACCATCATTGTCGACAAAAGCAAACTTTTCAAGCTTATAAATTTGCTTCATTTTTGCTTGATAAGCTTGAAGGTGAGGTAAATCTTGCAAATCATCATCAGTCATCAAATTAAGTGCTGTATTTAAATCAAAAATTCTTCCATTAATATTTGAATCAACAACTTCTTCTCTTCTCGAAGCAAGTTCTTCTAAATATAAAACACTAACTTCTTTTGCACTTTTTTCAGCATCACTTCTAGCTGTAATTCCAGCAAAAAGTGTTCCAAAAATCATTGCAGAAGTAATTAGAACACCACCTACAATACCTAAATTTCTAATAGCTTTATTACTTAATCTCTTTTTCATAATCAACTCCCTTGTTTTTAGAACTCAATATCATTTTCGTTACAAAAAATATCAAAAGAAACTAAATCTTTTTTAGTTGGTTTATTTTTGCCGTTTTCCCATCTTGAAATAGTAGCAAATGATTTATTTAATCTTTTTGCTAAATCAGTTTGAGACAAATTCAATTTTGCTCTTACATAGACTAATTTTTCTTTAAATTCCATAATTCACCTCAAGTATTTTCATATTATTTCAAATACATGCAAATTATAGCATTTTTTGCATTATTAAAAAAATAATTATAAAATTATTCTTTTCCTAGTCCGTATTTTTCTTTGCTTACAAAGTAATCGTTTATTGAAGTTTCACCATTCCTCAAAGTGAAGTAAGTTGCACCATTAAGGTAAAAATTATCTCCTTCAGCGTATCCTCCGAGTTCACCTGTTTTTAGGGAAAAAGTAAAACGAATATTATCTTCATTTTTATAGCAAAAATGGAACCAATGTTCATGACCACAAACAAAATCAGATATATTTCTAGTTTTTGCTATTTCATAAAGACTTTCATTATTTTCAATTTCGATTTCTTTTTTAAGATTAGATGGTATGGTGACTTCTTCTCCATTAAATAGAGCGCTAAATAATTCGTTAAATGGTTTATGAGTAAAAATCATTCCATCAGAATATGTGTCGTTATTATTCTTTTTAATTCCTTCGCTTACCCAATCAAACCATTCAACTTGTTTTGCAGTTAAATCATCATTTACTCCATAATCCATCATATAAAGAGTTTTAACAATTTCATCTTCTTCTTTGATGTTAATTGCATAATTTCCATAACATCCTAAATTTGATGGACCTCTAGAAAATAAAGAATATTTAGCGTTCTCATAATATTCACAACATTTTAAACAATCTAGGACAGCGTTATTGTCTCCGTTTTCAAAATCATGATTTCCAAAAATTGGAGCCCAAGGAATTTTATAAGATTCCATCCACCCGATAAGACTAGTTAAGGAAATCAAATTTTCATTTGACCAAGTTTGATCTCCAGTTAGCGTTATTAAATCTGGTTTTATGTTATAAACAAGTTCATCAATTTCAGCTTTAATTTTTGACATATATTTAATGTCTTCTAAATCACACATTTGAACATCTGCCAAATTTAAAATTACAAAATCTTTCCCTTTTTCTTTTGTTAATGTCTTGACACTATTGATGTCGAAAGTATTTGTTTTATCAAACTCATCTACTATTTCTTTACCATGATATCTGTGAAGGAATAAGAAATATGAAGTTGTTAATCCTGAAACAACTACTAACCCTAATATGCTTGATAAAGCGATAATAACTTTGAATTTCTTTTTCATAATTTAACTTTAATATTATAAAACATTTTAAAAACAATAGAAAAATAAATTGTTTTTCGAAAAAATAGTTGAGTTTTGCAATGTTTTTAAAATATTTTTAAAGTTTTCAATTTTCAAATTTGAAATTAATTTTTTAATTTTTTATGCAAAGAAAAATTATTACTTTTATTTTTATTAATAAAAATAAGCATATGATTTATTAAAGTTAAAGAAATAAAGTATAATGTTAACCATGGAAAATATAAAATTGATTGATGGTGGAATATATGAAGGCGAGAGAGCTCTCTTTCAAACAAAAGATGCATTAATTAAAAATGCTACCTTTCAAAATGGAGAATCGCCTTTAAAAGAAAGTAGAAACATAGAAGTTACTTCAACTACTTTTAAGCGGAAATATCCTTTATGGTATTGCGATAATGCAAAAGTTTATGATGTAACGTTTGAAGAAACAGCAAAATCTGGAATATGGTATACAAACAATTCAACTTTTGAAAATTGTCTTGTGAAAGCCCCAAAAGAATTTAGACGCTGCGACAATGTTCTAGTTAAAAATTGCGAGTTTTTAGATGCTAAAGAAACAATGTGGAAATGCAAAAATATCAAACTTCATAACGTTAAAGTTAATGGCGATTATCTTTTAATGAATAGCGAAAATGTTGAGGTTGAAAATCTTAATCTTGAAGGAAATTATTTTGTTGATGGTGGAAAAAACATTGTTGTTAAAAACTCTATTCTTCATTCAAAAGATGCTTTTTGGAACTGTGAAAACGTGACTGTTATCGACTCTACTATTATTGGTGAATACTTTGGATGGAACTCTAAAAATGTGACTTTAATTAATTGCCATATCGAAAGCAACCAAGGCTTCTGCTACATGGAAAATGTAAAATTAATCAATTGTACTTTTAAAGACACCACTCTTTCATTTGAATATTCAACAGTTGATGCTGAAATTAATTCAGTTATTGATAGTGTTAAAAATCCAATCTCAGGAAGAATCGTTTGTAAAGGAATTAAAGATTTAATTACTGATGATTGTGATATTTCTAAAACAGCAATTATAATTAAATAGATATGAAATATATTTTCGATAAAGAAACAAATAGATTAAACACTTCTTCTTATAAGTGGGATGTTAAAGAAAATGAGCTACCAATGTGGGTAGCAGATATGGATTTTGAAACATCTCCTGCTATTATAAAAGGATTTAAAAAACGTATAGATCATGGAATTTATGGATATGTTACTCTTTCAGATAGATTTTATGATTCATATATTTATTGGTTTAAAAAACGCCATCATTACGCTATAAAAAGAGATTGGATTATCTTTTCTACTGGTGTCATTCCAACAATTTCAAGTGCTATTAGACGTTTAAGTGAAGTAGCAAATAATGTTGTTATTATGACTCCTGTTTATAACATATTTTTCAATTCTATTTTAAATAACGGGAGACAGGTTTTACCTTCTCCTCTTAAATATGAAAATGGAAAATATGAAATAGATTTTATTGATTTAGAAAACAAACTTGCTCTTGAAGAAACAACTATTCTTCTTTTATGTAATCCTCATAATCCAATTGGAAAAATATGGTCTAAAGAAGAATTAGATAAAATTGGAAAATTATGTGCTAAATATAATGTCACAGTAATTAGTGATGAAATTCATTGTGATTTAACTAGAACTGGCAAAGAATATATTCCTTTTGCAAGTGTTTCGAAACTTAACGAAAGTATTTCTGTTACTTGTGTTGCTCCAACAAAAACTTTTAATCTTGCCGGAATACAAACTTCTGCGATTATTATCGCAAATCCTAAACTTAAACATTTGGTCGAAAGAGGCTTAAATACTGATGAATGTGCTGAGCCTAACGTACTTGCTGAAATTGCTCCTTACTTAGCTTACAAAAAAAGTGAAGATTGGCTCGATGAATTAAGATTATATTTAGATCAAAACATTAAAGAAGTTGAAAATTTTATAAAAACAAATTTACCTGAAATTACTCTAATTAATTGTGAAGCTACTTATCTATTATGGTTAGATTGTTCAAAAATCACTAAAGATTCTTCTAAACTTCAAGCTTATATTAGAGAAACTACTGGCCTATATTTATCTAGTGGTTTAGCTTATGGAAAGGAAGGAAAAACATTCTTAAGAATGAATGTAGCAACTTCGCTTTCTAGAGTAAAAGATGGATTATCACGTTTAGAAAAAGCTATTAAAACTTATAAAGAAAATTAGATATTTAAATAAAAAAGTGGAAACTGCAAGGTTTTCACTCTTTTTATATAGATTTTTAAAATAATTAATAACTTGTATAAACTATCTTTTTCTTTTTGTCGCTCACTTCAACAACAGCAAAAAATGCATCGCGTTTTTCTCCTCCGAAAACTCCTTCTTTTTTTGTTTCTTCAGTGTGGCGAACTTGATTTAAAAGATTAGAGCCATAATTAATAGCATCTTTTTTGTCACTAAAGATTTCTTCAATTTCTTCACTATGACCATCTGGGTAAGTAAATATTAATGCATAAGTTTTCATAATCTCAATTCTTTCTTTTCTCTATTTTAAAATATATCTAAATTAAATGAAATAAAAGTTTTTAAGTCTTTACATATCTTTAATAACGATACCAACTCTACCTGCTTCAGCAACAAGTTCTGTTCTAGAATGCAAACCAGTTTTTAAAAGCATATTTTCAACGTGACGTTTAACAGTTCCTGGAGAAATAAATAATCTAGCCGCTATTTCTGCATTTGAATCACCAGTTAACATTTCTTTTAAAATTTCAAGTTCTCTATCAGTTAAATCGTGGTTAGTAATCGAACCGATTTTAACGACTGGTGTTTCTTCTGGATAAATTGATTCTCCATTCATTGTGCGTTTCATAACTTCAATAATGTTTTCTTTATTAATCTCTTTATACCAGAAAGAATCAACACCAATTTCTTTAGCTCTATTAATCCAAGAATATTCAGGAAGAGAAGTAACTATAATAATCTTTATATTAGGAAATGCTTTTTTAATTTCAGAAGATGCATCTAATCCGCTACTATCGTGAGCAGTCATAACATCCATTAAAATTAAATCAATGTTTTGAGCTTTACAAAAAGTCAAAGCAAGTGAAGCATCACTTAAAGAAGCAACAAATTCAAACTCTTTGCTTTCTTTAATATATATCTCAAATAATTGCTTAGGCATCATTTGATCTTCAACAACTAATACTCTATATGGCATCGCTTACCTCTACCTTAACTATAAAATTATCTTCATTATTAACACTTATTTTACCATGTAGTTCTTCAACTTGTCGTTGAATTTCTTTTAATCCACCACCAAAAATAATTTCCTTTTTGTTTTTGTTGTTTGAATTAATAAATTCTAAGATAAAATTATCATTTTCTTTAGTAACATTAATTTTTAGTTCCTTAGCATTTGAATGCTTAGCAACATTAATCAAACATTCTTTTGATGTTTGAATAAATAATTTACTTATTTTTTCATTTTTAATTAATTCAAGATTATTAATAGTAACTTTAATGCCAAAAGCTTTCCCTAAAGTCTCTAAGTCATTAATTATCTCTATATCATCATTTTCCTCACTAGCTTCCTTTAAAAGCAAAATAATATTACTTTTCCATTTGTTCAAAATATTTATTCTTTCAGTTTCGTTATCGTTATCAATTAAATAAGAAGTTTTTAAAATCAATGAATTCATTTCATCATGAATTTGCATCTTAGCAGAAAGAATTTCATTATCATGAATTATGTGTTGCATATTTTGATTGTATTCTTTTAAAGCTTTGTTTTGGATTTCTAGACGTTTGTTATCGACTCTTAATTCTTCATTTTTCTTTTCTAATTCAGTTACATCATATCCAATTAATTGATAGACGTGTCTATTCTTTTCTTTGGAAAAAATAGTATTTATATCTTTAATTATTGATTCATATGATACAAATTTGAAAATTCGTCCATCATTTAATGTTATTGTTTTATTGTTTACTTTATTATAAAAATCAAATCCATTAGAAATTTGTTCGCCTAAAATTAACCATCCGATTTCATGCATCTTTTTATTGATCAATAAACAAAGACCATTATCATCAAAATATAAAATGCCTTCATCGGACTTATCATAAGCCTGCTGTAAAGAAAACGCAGAAAGATTATTTTTGTCCCACATATATAAAAGAACAAACATAATGATAATTATAATAGTACTTACTATATTTATGACTAAATAAACTATGTAAGGCATGTCTTTAAATAGTTCAAGAATATTTTCGTTATTTCCACTAATAATAGGAGTTACGCCGAAATAAAAGAATGCTTCAACAACTAAAACTAAACCAGAAATCAAACTATATAAAAGATGCTTGTTTCTAATAAAACTAATTAAGATATCTAAAGCAAGTACAATTAAAATTAATCCCCAAAATGTAAGTAAGGCAATATAAATATAAGGAATATCAATTAGAGTCATAAATTAATCTCCTTTTTATATACTGAAAAATAGCAGATTTTGTCTTCAAAAATATACTTAAAATCTACTAAATTTCTACTTTTATTAGGGATTTGAAGGGTTTTTGCTTCAATTACTAATTTATAGAGTTTATTATCATTGTCATCAAATTTGATATAAACATTACTTAAATTATCAAGATTATTCATCACAATATCCTTAAATAATTTATATGCTTCAATTAAAATTTCTCCATCAATAAATTCATTTTTATGATTTGACATAGTAATTTTGATGCCATATTTTTCAAGATAAATTGATAATTCTTTCATAGCTAAAAATAAGTCATATGAATTAACATTCTTTTTAACTTGAGTTTCAAATTTCAAATTAGCAAATCGTTTTATAAATACGCTAAGAATACAAACTTGAAGCATATTATTTTTAAATTTTGAATTGCCTAGTTCAACCTCTCTAGTTAATTCATTAATACGTTCAGATTCTTTTAAAGTTTCGTGAGCAATTAAATCGTATAATGCATTTTTCTCGCTTGTTGAAATCTGTTCTTCTTTTAATTTGTTAATTAATTCATAAAGTCTTTCCTCATCTTGAAGTTTTGATTTCAATTCTTTTAATTGCTTGTTTGCATTATTGATTTCGCTTAAATCCTCAAACCAAATTGAAGATCCTCCAAGAATAGAAATATTTTTAATAACGTAATTCCCTTCGATTATTTTCGAATTTTTATTAGGTAGATTTAATGAACTGAACTTATTATCGAGAGCACTTTTATAAATGATATTATTATGATTATCTAAAATGTATGCAGGTAATTGCATATTAAAAAATAATTTATGATAATTTTCATTTGTTGTAATTAAACCAAGTTTAATACTTGCAAATATATATCCTGCAATCATATAGCAGAACGTTTCAGCAAATGAATTTAAAAGATTAGCTTCATTTATTTGAGGCAATATTTTAAGTACATCTCCTATTAACCATAGCGATCCTAAAAATAAAGGAATAAGTGATAACCAAGCGTATTTTCTTCCATAAAATATACGTGATTTTAAATATGAAAGAGAAAAAGAAAATAATAATAACAATGTGTCCCAAACTACAATAATATAATAAATAAAGTTGTGCGAATAATCATAATTCCAGTTTTCAAAATTAGGATTAAAGCCAAAAGCAAGTTGATGCAAATCGTTTGTTATTACAAATAAAAATAACAATAAAGTAATTAAAAAAGTAATAAGTCTTATATAAAAGAACTTCTTTTGATTAAGTTTTGCATTATTTGAAAGCGATGAAATAAAAAGATGAAAAGGAATAAAAAGAGTTGGTAAATAAAATAAATACCATAAATGCCTTGCAACAACTTCTACTCTTTCAAAAATTCTATATTTTAATATCCTTAAAAAGATGAAAACAAAGATTAATATCCCAACAATAAGGAGTGTCACTCTTTGATTTTTATATGAGATATGATTATGTAAATAAATAATAAAACCAGCTGCTAAAGCAAGTGAAAGAATATCATTAAGCGAAGATTGAAAATTAAAATAGCTAAATAAAAATTGTAATAATGATGTTAAAAAATAAACAAAAAGTATTGCAAAATTTACGAATAATACTTCATTTAAGATTCTATTTTTATTCATGAAATCATTATAACACTTCATTAAAAAAGGTCTCAATTTTGAAGTGAGACCTTAAAGATGAAAATTAATAATAATTATTTAGCTAATAATAATGGATAATAAACATCAATTGCAGAAGCTTCAACACCTCTTAATAATAATTGGGCTTTCTCCGTTCCAGCTGTTGCAGAATCAACTATCGCTCCATTAACTGTCAAACCTGTAATTATACTTTTCTGAATTGTTCCATCTTTTAAAACAACATAAACTTCAGTTGCTGGGTTAGTAACTTGAACATCATAAGCAAGCTTATCAATAGTAACTGCGGTGCCTCTACTTACTATACTTTCAACATTAGTTACAACACCTAACATTTTATAACTTTCTGAATTTACATAAATTGGATAGACTACTTCTGATTTATTATTTTGGCTTAATTCAACTACTTCACCTAATTTATATTTAACTTCTGTGCCACCTTTTGTTGCACTAAAACCACAAACAGGTTCAGTAAAGTTTCTTTGATCAGGAAGTGTATATTTCTTTGTTTCAGCATCATATGTAGCAGATTTATCAGTACCACCAACAAGTAAAGCAGCATCATTTCTTTCTGTAACTTTACATGTAGCAACTCTCTTTGTTCCTTCAAAGAAGAAGAGTTCCATATCTTTATATACAGGGAATGGTGTAGCAAATGTAACAACTGTTGAATATTCTTCTCCAGGCATTACTGTTTCTTTTTCTGAATCAACAAATACCGTTGCGGTTATTTGAATGTAAGTTCCATTGAAAGCAATTCTTGCTTGAGGTCTATAACCGTTTGCAATTGGCATGTGTCTTCCACCTTCTTCTTGAGATAAAAACTTAATATCCATATTAACGGAAGTTGTAAGTAATCCCATGTCTTTTTTACATATTAAGCAACCTTTAGCAAGTTCTGCCTCAGGTAATGTAGAAGCAGGAACAACAATTTTAGCTACGTGGCCTTCTTCAACTCTACTAGAAATAGTGCCATCTCTAGCAAGGTTTTCATCGACAGTAATATTCTTGATTTCATTATTTTTAGTAATAACACTAACGACATCACCAACTTTAACTTCGCCTTTATTTACATAAGTATAGATAACTGTATCACTACCACTTGTAGTAACTGTATTAACAAGACTTCTAAATGCGTAATAATCTTCAACTTTTGGATCACAATCTTTATGTCCTTCAGCAACACATGGATAAGAAATCTTTCCTGGTTCTTCAAGTGATGTTGGCTCTTCAGTGACTGTACCTACTTCGCCATATTCATGTGGTGTATCTTCATAGTGAGCAAAAATTAAAATTCTACCGCTTTCTGTAACATCGCTATCTTTGAAAGTAACTGTATCGCCTGCGTGGTGTGTAATTTCAACGTTTTTATAATTAATTTTATAACCTTTAAGTTCTTTTCCTGCAATCTTAACATCAGGAAGAACAAGTTTAAAATCACTTCTTGAGACGTCATATTTAGCAACAAGCTCACCATTGTCATCATCAGTTAAAATTTGAACAAGAACTTTAATACCTTTATAAATATTTTCTGCTTCTGGAGCGACAAATGGTTTAATTTTATTTGTATAAGCCCAAATTGTGAAACTTGCCACTTTGGCTTCGCCTATGCTCATCGCCGAATAATGATCCCTATAATTTTTTAGAAGTTTGGTGGAATTAAATGTAGGTGTTCCAAATGTTGCTGTATTGTTTTCGTAATTAAATCTATATGCAGTATCATAAGTATTTGCATAATTATATTTTGGAATTCCGACTTTAAGTGCTTCTGAACCTTCAACAGCCTTATAAATATTTCTTATTTCATCATAAGTAACTTCTGATAATGTGATTTCTCCATCTACATCAGAAGTAGGTTGTTTTGTAACTTCGAATTTATATGTTTTGTCTTTTGCAATATGTGTAACTGCACAACTAACATCATCTGTAAAATTAAAGAATAAATCTTCATTCGCATCTGTTTTAATAAACTTAGAAGTCATAGAATTGTGAATTGCAACGTCAGTAAATTTTTGTGTTGCTGGAATAATAACGCCACTTTCACTAACTTCTTGAGTTAACTTAGAATCTTTATAATATTTACCAGTTTTTGCATCAATAAAGTATTCAATATTTCCTGGTTCTGTTGAAGTTGCTGCAACTGCTGCAACTTTTGTATATATTGCATCCCATTTAGCAAAAAGAGTTAAATCTTTTGTAATTGATGTATCAAAATTGAAGGCATTGCCTGTACCTTCTGCGTTTTCAAACCAGTTAACAAAATTATAGGCTTCACGAACTGGATTAGCAGGTTTTGCAACCTTCTTACCATCTTGGACTTCAACTGTTGAACTCTTTGCACCTTCATAATTTAAATTGAAAGTAACTGTATGTTTTGCAACCTCTTCCCATTTAGCAAAAAGAGTTAAATCTTTTGTAATTGAAGTTTCAAAATTAAATGCTGTACCAGTTCCTTCTTTGTTATCAAACCAGTTAACAAAATTAAAGCCTTCACGAACTGGATCAGCTGGTTTTGCAACCTTCTTACCATCTTCAACTTCAACAACACTATTTTTTGCACCTTCATAATTTAAATTGAAAGTAACATTATGTTTTTGAGTTACAGGGTTAACAGGAGTGTCTCCTCCATTTCCACCACTATTATCATTTCCGCCGCAACCTGAAAGAACTAGTGTTGCACCAGCGAGAACTAATAAAAGATTAATTTTCTTCATATGTTTATCTCCTTTAGATATAAATATCTAAGTAAATTATTCTATAATTCAGTAAAATTTATTTGTGCCAAGTGGCACATTTTCTTTAAAAAGATTGATATTATCGCTATTTTAACTAAGCATAATTCTTAAAAATTTCATTAAAGCATTCAAAAATTATCACAAAATTCAAATTTTTGTCATAACTTTTATCTTTTTTTCTCTAATTAATAAAAAAACCGGAAGAATCCGATGTTCAAACTACTTGTATTAGTGAAAGGGGAAAATTTGTGCTTTTCTGCCCCTTTGAAAAGTCAATTCCCTTTTCCTTTATTATTTACCTATAGGATAAATTTAGTAATTTTACTAGTTAGTAACTTTACTTCCTGTTCTTTGACATATTTTTTAAAGCTAATTAATTCTAAAGATAAGAATGATTTTTAATCTTGCACAATTTAATTCACGACTAAAAACTCTTTAATTCCTTTTTAAATTGTTAATTATTTTTGTAAAAGCTTTTGCTGTTCTAATATGAGGATCTTTAAAGTGATTGCCTTCATTCCACTCTAAACTTACCTCAATATTTTGTGATTTTAAAATGTTGTGAGCTTCAATTATTTTTTCTTTAACTGTAGACAATGTTTTGTTTTTGGACCTATCTTCTTTATCGCCTAAACTCAAATAAATGCATTTAGCGTTAGTTTGATTTTCTTTCATGAAATCTATAAATGAAGGAAACCAAATTGATGGTGATGCTGCAGCTACTCCTATAAAACTATCGCTTTTATAACTTGCCCATAAGCTAAAAAGAGCCGCTAAAGAATATCCACCAATAATGTAGGTTTTATTCTTATCGCTAGAAATCCTGGTAATCTCTTTCAAAAAATTATCTGCATAACCGTCAAACCTTTCATTTACAATTCCAGCAGGTGCACCCCATGGTGATAAATCACTATTCCGATTTTTCACCTTTATAGCGATAAGAATAAAATCTACATTTGTATTCTCTTTAATTAACTCATATTCACTATTTAGATTTTTTAAATCGAAATCATCAATTGGTTGAATCAAAACGATATTTGAAGATATGTTTCCTAAAACAATTTTGTCCATATTAAGTCTCTAAAATTAAATCAATTATTCAAGCCTTGTATTTATAAATTTTATCTAAATTATTAAACAAAAGAAATTAGTAAACTTTAATTAATTGCAGAGATTTATTAAAATGTTTCTACTTATGATAAAAAGATTGATTCCGTTACTTATTTTTATTTTAGTTGAGATAGTTTTATCTATTTTTGTTTTGTTTATTGAAACACCAATTCTCAATATCCTTTCATATTTAGTAATTGTTTTTGCTTTTGTTTTTTCTTTATTTACTTTATTTGAAAATTATAATTATCTCATAACCATCGGATTATTTTTTACTCTTATTGCTGATTTCTTCTTAGTAGTTTTAGGAAATGAAGATTTAAGAGCTTATGGAATGTTCTTCTTTATGTTTACTCAATTAAGTTATGGGATATATCTCATATTTAATGATAGAAAGCATATTGTTCCATCATTAATCATTAGAGGAGCAATAAATATTTTAACGATTATTATCGGCTTAATTGTTTTAAAAGAAAAAGTTGATCCACTAAGCATCTTTTCAATTATCTATTTTGCAAATTTGATTTCTAATATTGTTGTTTGTTTCCTTAATATTAAAAAATTACATTTCTTTTTAATTGCTTTACTTCTTTTCTTACTTTGTGATTTATTTGTTGGCTTTACTACTGCCAATGGAATTTATTTTACATATGAAGAAGGAACATTTCTTTATTATTTAGTTAATGCAAATTTCAATTTTGCTTGGTTATTTTATATTCCTTCACAAACTTTAATCGCAATAACAACTTTTAAAGTTGTCTTAAAATAATTAACTAGTATAATATTGTATTCGTGAGGTTCAAATTATGACGCTTTTAGTAACTAATTGGTTGTGGCCATGGGAAAGACCTACAAATTATGGATGGTATCACATTGTTTGGCTCATTGTTATGGTATTACTTTGTGTTTTCTTTTGTGTTGTCTTTGCTAGAAAACATAACGATAAAATCGATAATAGAGTTATTTTTGGTTTTGGTATTTTTCTACTTTTAATTGAAACTTATAAACAAATATTTGTCACTTTAGATAATGGACAATTTGTCTGGGGAACATTCCCTTTCCAATTCTGTTCAGTTCCAATGTATGCTGCAGTTATAGGACCATTAATTAGAAAGAAATCAATTCAAGATATCTTTTATAAATTTTTAGCTCTATTTGGATTTGTTGCCGGTACTGCTGTTATGCTTTATCCAGATACATGTTTCCATACAGATTATGTAACAATTCTTTTACATACGATGATGTGGCACGTATCAATGGTTGTAATGGGAATTTATTTAATTGTTGCAAAAAAATATTGTAGCAATATAAAAAATATCTTAAACGAAGTTGGATCAGGCGCTATTATTTTTGGAATTATTGTTGTAATTTCTTTAGTTGTTAATATCACTGCTTACCATTTATATTTCGGTACAGAAAAAAATACAACTGGTCAAATTATAAACTTCATGTACATCTCGCCTTACTACTCATGCCCATTCCCAATTTTAGGTGACATTAAAGAAAACGTTCACTTTATTTTCTTCTTTATCATTTATCTAATCGCATTTGCATTAGGAATTAGTATTGTCTGGTTTGGTATATTTGGTATAAGAAAATTTGTTGAATTTATTTCTTCTAAAATTAAAAAGGATGAAAAGCAAACAGCTAATTAATTAAATTTAATATTAAAAAGCCTGCAAAAACTCATTATTTTGTTTTTAAAAAGAAAAAATGCATTCGAATCGAATGCATTTATTTTACTTCAAAAAATATTTATTCTGCTTCTTCTAAAGTTAATTTTTTCTTTTTATCAATTGCAATTATAACTTCGTTATTTATAAGAATAAATACAGTTGTTAATAAACCACCCATTGAAACATCGCTTAAGAAATGAGCTCCAACTAAGATTCTTGTAAAACCTACAAGAAGAGCATAAGCAAAGCCAGCATAGAATAAAGGAAGTTGTAATTTTTCAAATTCTTTATTTAATAAAGGAAGAATTAAAGCGAAGATCATGAAAACTGTACTTGCACCTACATGTCCTGATGGAAATGATTTAAATTCTTCTGAAGTTAAATTATAAGTTCCCATTAAATCTTTATAATTGGTACATCTTTGATACCATGCATGGAAATCAATTCCTTCATAAAGAGATAAACTACGATATCTTGGACGATGGAAAATTGATTTTAGCAACGTAACTCCAGGAACTAAAGCCATAAAAATACATGCTGCTGTGATTGCATAAATTAACCACAATTTATCGTTTTTGCTTTTCTTAGTTAAGATATAACCTAAATATCCACAAGCTAAAGCAATAACTCCACAAATAAGATAACCAAGCCAATTTAATTGTTTTTGATTAAAACCATTTACTCCAAAAATTTCTCTTCCTGAAAAATAAACTGCAAGCACAGCAAGAGCAACTGAAGCAACAAAACATAAGATTTTATAAATTATCTTATAATCCTTATGAAGTCCTAGAGCAAAATAGCCTCCTCCAAGAATCGCTAAAATCATGTATCCTGGAATAACTCCTAACGCTGCAAATGTTAAGCCAAACCCATTATCACGAGAAAATATAGCCTCAGTTAATGATAAATCTAAAAATGTTCCAAGAATAAATCCGACTAAGAAAATACCTAGAACAATATAGATATGTAATCTCATTTTTTTCATATTTTTTATCCTCTATAAGATATTCTATCATTTTTAATTAAAAAGGAGGATTAATAAATCCTCCTAAATGCTTTAACACCATAATTTATTCAGATTATGGTTATAAAGAAATCAAATTATATAATTTAGTTTCTTTTCAATAATTCTTTTGCAATTGCTGCAGCAGCTTTTTTACCAGCTCCCATTGCAAGAATTACTGTTGCTGCACCAGTAACTGCATCTCCTCCAGCATATACGTGCTCTCTAGATGTTTTTCCAGTTTCTTCTTCAGCAATAATTCCGCCCCATTTTTGAGTTTCTAGACCTTTAGTTGTTGATTTAATAAGTGGATTTGGAGATGTTCCTAAAGCCATAATAACTTCGTCAACATCAATATCAAAATCACTATTTAAAACTTCAACTGGTCTTCTTCTACCTGATGCATCAGGTTCACCTAATTCCATTTTGATACAAGTAATCGATTTTACATTGCCATTTTCATCCCCATTAATTTTTATAGGATTTGTTAAAAATTGGAATTTAATACCTTCTTCTATTGCGTGTTCAACTTCTTCAGCTCTAGCTGGAAGTTCAGCTTTGGTACGTCTATAGATGATTGTAACATCTCCTCCTAAACGTCTTGCGCTTCTAGCTGCATCCATTGCAACATTTCCACCACCAACAACTGCAACTTTTTTAGAATGATTGACTGGAGTATCAGCGTGTTCTTTATAAGCTTTCATTAAGTTGATTCTAGTTAAGAATTCATTTGCTGATAAAACTCCTTTTAATCCTTCTCCAGGAATATTCATGAATTTTGGAAGACCTGCTCCTGAACCAATATAAATTGCTTCATAACCATCTTCAAATAATTCATCAATAGTTAAAGTTTTACCAATAACTACGTTAGTTTCTATATCAACATCAAGTGCCTTTAAATTTTCAACTTCTTTTTGAACAATTGATTTTGGAAGTCTAAATTCTGGAATACCATAAACTAAAACACCTCCAGCAACATGAAGAGCTTCAAAAACAGTTACTTTAAAACCTTGTTTTGCAAGATCTCCAGCACAAGTCAAACCAGAAGGACCACTACCAATAATTGCTACTTTATGGCCATTTTGTTGAGGTTTTGCAGGCTTTTTGGTGTTATAAACATTGTGGTAGTCAGCTACAAATCGCTCAAGTCGACCAATTCCAACAGCTTCTGATTTAACCATTACTGGTTTTCCTAATTCATCTTTTACAATTTGCCCATTTGCATCTTTTTGAGGAACGCTTCCTCTTCCGCGAACACATAAACTCTCACATTGACTTTCTTGAGGACAGACTCTTCCACAAACTGCTGGAAGTGAAGATGATAAAGAAATAATTTGATAAGCACCTTCAAAATCCTTTTCTTTAACTTTAGCAATAAAGTCTGGAATATTAATATGAACTGGACAACCACTAACACATGGTTGAGTTGGGCAATGTAAGCATCTTTCAGCTTCTGCAACTGCAGTTTCTAATGTGTATCCAGTAGCAACTTCTAAAAAATTAGTCGCTCTAACATTTGGATCTTGAGTAGGCATTTCATGTTTTTTAGGAGTCATATTTGCCATAATTATTTGACCTCCTTATTAAATAAATTACATGTTTCTTCATGTGCATGTCTTTCAAAATCATAATATTGACGACCTCTAGAAATTGCTTCATCAAAATCGACTTCATAGCCATTAAAATCTGGGCCATCAACACAAGCAAATTTCATTACACGCTTTCCATCTTGTACAAGGCTTAAACGACAACCACCGCACATTCCAGTTCCATCAATCATGATAGGATTCATACTAACAGTTACTGGAACGCCAAATGGTTTTGCTGTTAAAACAACGTATTTCATCATGATTAAAGGACCAATCGTTATAATTAAATCAAATTGAGAAGGATCTTTTTCTAGCATTTCTTTTAAAGGAAGAGTGACATTGCCTTGTCTAGCATATGAGCCATCATCAGTCATAACTACAAGTTTATCGCTAGCTTCTTTAAATTCATCTTCAAGGATTAATAAATCTTTGTTTCTAAATCCAATAATTGATGTAACCTTAGCACCTAAACGATGAAATTCTTGAGCAACTGGCATTGCAATTGCACAACCAACTCCACCACCGATAATACAAACACTTTTAATTCCTTCAGTATGAGTTGCAACTCCAAGTGGACCAACAAAATCAGCGATATAATCGCCAACTTCTTTATGTTTCAACTTTTCTGTTGTTGCTCCAACTACTTGAAAAATAATCTTTGTAGTACCTTGTTCTTTATTTGTTCCTGCAACAGTTAAAGGAATACGTTCACCTTCTTCATCAACTCTTAAAATGATGAATTGACCAGGTTTTGCTTTCTTAGCAACTAAAGGTGAATCAATTTCCATTTGAATAACTGTTGGATTTAATACTTTTTTGCTTACAATCTTATACATTGTATTTGCTCCTTAATAAGAGAAAAAAGCAAAAGGAAGCCTTTTACTTTTTATATTTTAATATAAATTATATTAGATACAAGTATAACCGCCATCAACAGCAATAGCTTGACCCGTAATATAACTGGATTCTTCTGCTCCTAAAAAGATTGCTGCTGAATTAAGCTCTCCTGGATTGCCATATCTTTTCATAGGAACTGAACGATTTGCAAATTCTTGGAAGTAATCACTCTTTAAGGTTTCTTCAGTTAATTCTGTAAAGAAATATCCAGGACAAATTGCGTTAACTGTAATTCCTGATGTAGCAAGTTCAGCTGCTGCACCACGAGTGAAATTAACAACGCCACCTTTTGTTGTGTGATATGCAATTGTTGGCAAAGCTGTATTTCCAACTAATCCATAAATTGAAGAAATATTAATAACTCTACCATATGTTTGCTTGCCACTAGCAATTCCTTCTTTCATCAGATTTCCAAAAACTTTTGTAACTTTATAAATTGAAGTTAAATCTAATCCTAAAGTAAATTCCCAATCACTATCTTTGAAATCTAGTAAAGGCGTACCAGTTCCTTTTTCACCACCAGCATCATTAACTAAAACTTCTGCGTGTCCAAAATGTTCTTTTACAGCCTTAACAGCTTCTTCAATTGATGAAATATCTGTAACATCACACTTAATAGGTAAAACATCAACGCCATATTTTTCATTTAATTCTTTTGCTAAAGCTTCAAGTCTATCAACACGTCTAGCGAGTAAAGCTAAATTAGCATTAACAGAAGCAAACCCTTCAGCCATTTGTTTTCCTAAACCTGATGAAGCACCAGTTATCACTACAACTTTGCCAGTATAGTCAAAATATTTTTTTGTCATTTATATCTCCTTTAATAAAACATTAACTAAGTTAGTTAAATCTAACTAACTAAAATATTATAAACCCAGTTTATAATAAATTACCATTAAAACGCTTAAATATAAAAAATATGTTAAATGACAAACTTAACGTAACAGCATTTAATATTTATTTTTTGACCATTTGTTTTACTTTCTTATTAAAAAAGAGGTAACAAAATTTTAAGGGGAACTTTTTTATTTTATTAACCGATTAATTACATTAATAACCTTTATACCATTAAAAGTATCTTC
>Ga0247608_10002451_pt1 | contig 23242 bp, 19 predicted proteins | sample 176DNAGHGlowgp2_FD_193490 | JGI IMG/M metagenome (GOLD analysis project Ga0247608, IMG submission 193490) | Sheep rumen microbial communities from Palmerston North, Manawatu-Wanganui, New Zealand - 1766 DNA GHGlow gp2 | ecosystem: Host-associated > Mammals > Digestive system > Stomach > Rumen ...
GGTCGTTGGCGCGCCACCTTCATCATCGTTTTGGCCATCCCGATTTCGTTGCTTGCCTCGTTAGTCTATCTGTTTGCAACAGGCAACACACTGAATATCATCTCCATGTCGGCACTATCCATCGCCATCGGTATGGTAGTGGACGATGCCATCGTGGTTTTGGAAAACATCACGACCCATATCGAACGCGGCGAAAAGCCGAAAGAAGCCGCCGTTCATGCCACCCAAGAGGTGTCGCTTTCGGTTATCGCCTCCACCCTCACCATGTTGGCAGTGTTCCTGCCGCTGACCATGATTAAAGGCACGGCTGGCGTGATGTTCAAGCAATTGGGTTGGATCGTGTCCATCATCATGATTGTGTCAACTGCTGGCGCTTTGACCTTGGTGCCCATGATGTGTTCGAAGATGCTTGTGATGAACCCGCACGAAAGCAAGTTCCACAAGGCCATCTTCCGCCCCATCAACAAAGCCTTGGATGCCATCAGCAACGGTTATGCCCGCCTCATCAATTGGGCTGTCAACCACCGCAAGTTGGTGTTTTTCAGCATGATGGGACTGTTCGTCATATCGCTCGTGGTATTCCTTCCCGGACTGCGCACCGAAATGATGCCTAAATCCGACTCGGAACGTATCTCCATCAGCATTGAGTTGCCTGTGGGAACGGGACAAGAGGTCACGGGGGCCTTCGCCAAAGAGCTGGCCGACGACTTCATGGCCATGCCTGAGGTGAAAATCTGCAACTACAGCTTCGGTCAGGCCGACTCCGACAACGCCTTCGCCTCAATGCGAAACAACGGCACACACATCATCTCCTACAACCTGCGCATCGGCACCAAGACCGAGCGCCGCAAGGCAGGGATGCGTACCTCAACGGAAATCGCCGAGGAAATCCGCGGCAAGCTCAACGCCATGCCCATCATCAAGAAGGCCAACGTCAACGAAGGCGGTGGCGGCATGGGTGGCATGAGCACCGTTCAGGTGGAAGTTTACGGCTACGACTTCGGCACCACCGACCGCGTGGCTAACGAAATCGCCCAAAAACTGCGCGACAAAGGCATCAAGCAAGTCATCGTGGGTCGCGACGACTACACGCCTGAATACCAAATCGACTTCGATCGCGAGAAACTGGCTCTCAACGGCATGAACAGCTCGACGGCTGCCACCTATGTCAAGAACCGCATCAGCGGCTCGGTCACCTCCTATTATCGCGAGGACGGCGACGAATACGACATTCGCGTACGCTACGCCCCCGAGTTCCGCACAAGCATCGAGGACATCGAAGACATCAAGATCTACAACGCCTACGGACAAGCCGTGCGCGTTGGTGACCTTGGTACCGTGGTCGAGGCCTTGACCCCGCCCAACATCCAGCGTAAGGACCGTGAGCGTATGGTCAGCGTGACCGCCGTCGTCGGTAAAGGCATGGTGCTGAGCGATGTGGTGAAGATGGCCGAAGAGGTGATTGACGACACTGAGATTCCTTCTGAAATCATCACCAAAATCGCTGGTGACTACGAGACCCAGCAGGAAATGTTCGGCGACCTGATTACGTTGCTCATCCTCATCATTATCTTGGTTTACATCGTGATGGCCGCCCAGTTCGAGAACCTGATGAAACCTTTCGTCATCATGTTCTCCGTACCGTTCACCTTCACTGGCGTGTTGCTTGGCTTGTGGATCAACAATGCCGCCTTAGGCGTGATGTCGTTGGTCGGCATCCTGATTTTGATGGGTATCGTCGTGAAGAACGGTATCGTGCTCATCGACTACACCACTCTGCTTGAAGAGCGTGGCGTGGAGGTGAAAGAAGCCACAGTGAAGGCCGCCCGTTCGCGTCTGCGTCCTATCTTGATGACTACCCTCACCACCGTGTTGGGCATGATTCCTATGGCCATCGGCCGCGGCGAAGGCGCCGAGATGTGGAACGGCTTGGGTATCACCGTCGCCTGGGGTTTGACCATTTCCACCCTCATCACCCTGTTACTGATTCCTGCGCTGTATTGCTCGTTGGAGACGCGTGCGGTGCGTAGAAAAAAGAGAAAAGCAGAAGAAGCGTTGACGAAAACTGAAAATATCCGATAAGCCATGAAAGCCATCCTAATCACATACAACCAAGCCTACTACGACGAAATCGCCAAAGTCTTGAACGACAACGGCACGAAAGGCTTCACCGAATGGAACGAAATCAAAGGCCACGGCAGCGAGACGGGTGAACCGCACTTCGGCAGCCACGCCTGGCCCACCCTGAACAACGCCATCATCAGCATCGTCGACGACGACAAGGTGGACGGCATCCTCAAGCAACTGCACGAAAAAGACCTCAAGGCCCCAGGATTGGGCTTGAGGGCTTTCGTGTGGAATGTGGAAGGGATGATTTAGTCCAGACTAATCTTCTTTGATTCCGTTGATACACCAAGGCAATCCACGAAAATGGCATTGTCGGTTTCCGTAATGGTCTTTACTTTAGTATGACCAACAACTTGGATAACGTCTGTTTGACTGTACACGTTGGCTTTGCCAAATGAGGTAGGGCGAACCCATAGGGGCGAATGCCCAATGCTTTCACCATTATAATCGCCAAAATCACCATTTCCACTGAAGCCAAACGCCAACTTGTCGTTAAGCCACAAAGTGTTGACCGCCTCTTCCATCTTGCTTGGCAAAAAGTCGACAGCTTCTGGGATGTATTTCATCACCCATGGCCTCGTGAGCCCTGCATGAGTAACCAAATATCGCTCCCCTATCGCATAAGCCACCCCGTAAAACGAGGATGCGTTATCCGTCAGTAACTTCGTGATTTTTTTTGCATTCAGCGCGTCATAACGGTTGGATTCCTCAAATATGCCAGGAAGATACTCATAGTCGTGATTTCCATATAGCAGAATGACATTGTCAGGGAACTTATGCTTGAAAGCTATGATTTCCAGAAAATTGCGTCGTAAGTCAGCATATGGAATCCATGTATATGGATCGAAAAAGTCGCCCACAAAGATGTTGATGTACGTTTTGTCAACCAACTCCTTCCAATTGGTTCTGCCATGGATATCGCCGATGATATTATATGTAGTCATTTTGTCATTTGTTATACAATACACACATAGGAAAGACAGGATAGATGTCACTTCCCCACAAACTTGCTTTGGTACTTGAACATGATGTACTGGTCAGCATTCATATCGTAGTCGATGGTATAGACGCAAAAACGGCAGTACTCATAGCTGCCATCGTCCAAGAGCAACCGTCCTACATAACCGTCCTGTAAGTTGATGTGTTCGATGGTGTCGGTCCACCCACTCTCCGGAATCCTGTTGACCATACTAAGACGATACACCAAGTCTTTCACAAAGGCAAACTCCACATGGCTTGATCCTGTGTTCGTCATGTTAAAACCGCCATCTGACACGATATTCACATCGCCTTGCGAGAAAAAGTTGACCCCCTCTGTTCGGTCGAGATACACAAAGGCCAACTCATAGTCCGTCTCAGGTCCAACACAAGCACTGAAGCCAAGACAAAGGGCAAAGATCAATAATATATTCTTGATTTTCATAATATTAAGTATTTATCCACCTATTTCATCCAATTCAAGCCAACGGAGTTCTTTCTCATCAAGCAAATCCTTAATCTCTTGCAAACGGATGCCCATTTGCTGGATTTTCTGATAGTCGGTTTCGTTGCTCAAAGCATTAGTGAGGTGATTCTTCTCCGTCTCGAGGTCTTCCATCTCCTTTGCAAGCATCTCGTATTCACGTTGTTCCTTGAATGACCGTTTCACTTTCTCGCGTTGTTTCACAGGTTGCGGCTCGTCTTTTTTCTGCGCCGCTTTCTCCTTGTGCTCCTCCTTTAGTTTTGCATCCAGATAGTCCTTGTATTGGCTATAGTTGCCCATAAAGCCTTTCACGTTTCCATCCCCCTGGAAAACAAAGAGTTGGTCAACGACTTGGTCCATAAAGAAACGGTCATGGGAAACCACCAAAAGGCAGCCTTTATAGCTTTGAAGGAAATCTTCAAGCTTCTGCAAGGTCAACAGATCCAAGTCGTTGGTAGGTTCGTCAAGGATGAGGAAGTTGGGATTTTGGATAAGGATGGTCAACAGGTATAGCCTACGTTTCTCGCCACCGCTGAGCAAGGCTACGGGTTGGCGGTGCATCTTGTAGGGGAACATGAAATGCGCCAACAGCTTGTCGGCAGTGTAGACCTTGTCTTTGCCATAGTTGACCACCTCGGCGATGTCGCGCACCGTGCTCAAAACGGTCTTACTCTCGTCAAATTGGATGCCTTCTTGTCGGTAATACCCGTATGTCACCGTCTCGCCGGTCTTAATTCGGCCCTTATCTGGCAAAATCGAACCAGTTATCAAGTTCAAGAAGGTGGACTTCCCCACCCCATTCTTGCCAATCAAGCCGATACGTTCACCGCGTTTGAAGACATAGTCGAAGTCTTTCAAGACGGCCAATTCGCCGTAGGATTTCGACACATTGCTCATTTCCAATATCTTTCCGCCCAAACGTTGCATCTGCAGGCCAAACTCAAGATGTTCGTCCTGCTTTTGATACTTCGAGCGTTCCTTCAAGTCATAAAACGCGTCGATTCGGCTCTTCGATTTGCCCGTGCGGGCTTGTGGTGTGCTGCGCATCCACTCCAACTCGTATTTCAAGAGCTGACTATTGCGTTCTGCTGTGGCACGTTTTACCTCTTCACGTTCGCGGCTCTTTCTGACATAATAGTCGAAGTTGCCGTTGTGGGTATACATCACCCCTTGGTAAAGCTCAAAGATTTTATTGCACACGCGATCAAGGAAATAGCGGTCGTGGGTGACCATCAATAGCGTCATGCTCGATTGGGTGAGAAACTTCTCCAGCCATTCCACCATCTCCACGTCAAGGTGGTTGGTAGGCTCATCGAGGATCAAGAAATCAGGTTCGTGCAGAAGCACCAATGCCAATGCCAAACGTTTCACCTGACCGCCCGAGAGTTCGTCTACGCACTGATTCAGATTGTTCAGCGCAAAGCGGGTGAGATATTGTCTCGCCTTCAAGTGTTGTTCCTCGGTCAAGTCGTCAAGCAGGTCAGAGATACGTGTCCCAGGAGAATATACAGGCAGTTGTTCAAGATAGCCAACCTTAATGTCGTTGGCAAAGGTGATCGACCCCGAATCGGGCGTTTCCTTGCCGACCAGAATTTTCAGCATCGTCGACTTGCCCGAACCATTGGTGGCAATCAGTGCGGTCTTGTCGCCTTTTTCGATGCCGAATGTGACATCGGCGAAAAGTGTCTTGATGCCGTAGCTCTTCGATATGGAATCCACCGAGACGTAGTTCATAAGGTCTTCATTTTGCGTGGCAAAAATAAAAAAAGCCTCGCATCCTACGACACGAGGCTTCATCTTTTATCAAAAAATCACTTCTTTTTTTCTTTTGGTAGAACAGCAAACTTGTAGATGCAGAGCTGATGATACTCTGTTCCTGGTCGCAGCACGGGAACGGGAGCCAGCGTCTCGTGATTGATGGCATTCGGGAAGAACTGGGGTTCCAAAGCCAAGCCCTCACGATAGTTCAAAGGCTTTCCACTCTTACCCTTTGTCTTGCCGTTGAAGAAGTTGCCGCTATAGAACTGCAAACCCACCTGGTCGCTCCACACCTGCATCTCACGGCCGCTGGCAGGGTCGGTCAACGTGGCGTCCCATTTATAGGCCTTCGGGTCGTTCTTGTCGATGATCCAGTTGTGGTCGTAGCCTTTGGCATTCTTCAGCTGCTCATCATCAGCATTGATGTTGTCGCCTATGCGATGTTTCTCACGGAAATCGAAAGGCGTGTTTTTCACACCCGAGAAATTGCCATCGGTCAGCAGTTGGTTATCAATGGTAGTCATATACCGTGAATTGATTTGCAACTCGTGGTCAAGAATGGTTCCGTTGCCTTCGCCCTTCAGGTTGAAGAAGGAATGGTGCGAAAAGTTGCACAACGTAGGCTTATCGGTTGTAGCGGCATAACGGATCTGGAATTGGTTGTCATGCGTCAGCGTATAGCTCATCGTCACGTCAAGGTTACCAGGGAAACCGTCTTCGCCATCGGCAAAGATGGTGTGCATCGTAATGACACTGTCGTTGACCGAGGTCACGTCCCACACACGTTTGTCGGCTCCGATGAGACCGCCATGCAATGTATTCTCGCCATCGTTCTTTGGCAATTGATATTCAACACTATCAATAGTGAATGTGGCATTCGAGATGCGGTTGGCGCAGCGACCCACCACAGCGCCAAGATAACGCTCGCCTTCATTGTTCAAATACTTGTCGATATGGTCGTAGCCCAAAACGACATCCTCGAAGCTATTGCGCTGGTCGGGCATCCAGAGGGCTACCACACGACCACCGTAATTGGTGACCTGCATCGTCAGAAAACCATTGTGCAGGGTATAAAGCGACACTTGTTTGCCTTCCACTTCCTTGTTGAAGTTTTCGGCGGGAATCAATTTGACTTCTTTCTTATGACTGCAACCGACTAATAATAAAGCCATTGCAAAAATCGATAATGCTTTTTTCATCTTTTTCGATTTCAATCTTCAAAAATTCGAGCCGCAAAATTACAAAAAGTAGTTTAATCCTACAAATAGATTTTTTATTTTGTTCTCGTTATTCCTTGATAATCAACAGTTTTATGCCTTCGTAAAAATTCTATCATCATTTCTTCGGAGGTCATGAACATGCTTCTCCCTTCATCAACGCTCTCTATATTGACAGTGGAGGCCATATAACTGTTGAAGGCCACCTTATAAGTCTTTTTCGTTGAAAAATGCTCACCCTCCATGTCGATCCAAACGCTACGGCCATCGTCGCCCACGGTGTAGTTCATGCCTGAAACATACGACGGGTATCCGCCATTCTTCCGGTAGGAATGAAGGATAAACTTCTTGACCTGCTCGCCCGTCATCTGATACATGATCACTTCATTATTGAATGGGTCTATGCTGTACACGTCTTTAATGGTGATGGGGCCCTTCTTTAGGTGTTGTACCCGCACACCACCTGTATTTTGGAAGGCGAAATCGGCACCCGTCGATTCACGGATGGCATCGGTCATCATGCAACCCAATTCTTCAGGATTATCGAACCTTGTCTTCGCCGTCGCAATGGCCTCATTAAAGGATGGGGCATTATTGAACTCGTCAACGAGTTTCTTTATTTCTGCCTTCTCTTTTCTCACCTTATTGACATTCAACACCGTGGCCTCTTTCTTAACCACCTTATGATCCTTAACAAACAGTTTCACCAAAGTGGTATATCTCAGATGCGAGCCCGACTGCGTGATCAGAACGCCATTGGTCTCCGAAGGGTGCTCTATCAAAGTGTGGCTATGACCACCGATAATGGCATCGAGCCAAGGGTTGGCTTCGGCAAGTTCGATGTCGTCCTCGAGTCCGCAATGCGAAAGCAGAATCACAACGTCATTCTGGTTCCTTAGATAGCGGTATTCTTGGATGACCTCATGAGCACGCTTGAAACTTACCTTATTTAAATTAGCGGGATGTGCTCCGGGAATGCCGTCGTGGCGGACTTCAATCATACCAACAACAGCCATCTTCACGCCATGGTGATCCATAGTCACAAATGGCTTAATGTCGAGGTTCACCGTGTCAGGGATGAAGACATTAGCGCAAAGGAAGGGAAACCGAGCCCTTTCAATGTCGTTTTGCAAGGCCACCACATTGGCGTCCCATTCATGGTTGCCCACGGTGCAAAGATCGAAGCCCGTGCGGTTCATCAACTCAATCATGGGATAGTTGACGGGATCATATTGGTCGTTGACGGGATTGCCCGTGCGGTTGTCACCTGCCGAAAAGAGCAACATGTCGGGATAAATAGCCCGCAGGCTGTCGATCATCGCGGCAAATCTAGGGAATTGGTCGATGCTCGAATGCATATCGTTAACCGAAAGGATGACGATTTCAGTCTCGTCGCCCGCCAGTGGGGTTTCGTTTTTTACCACGTCCTCCTGTCGCCCTTGTCGGAGGTAGATATAACCTACCACTGCCAACAATGCCAACAGCAGCAACAGTTTCTTTTTATTCATAGTTTATGCTCATAAATTTGCTGCAAAAATAGGAAAAAGTTCTATCTTTGCGGCATCATGTCGAAGAAAAGCCGAAACGAATACCCTAGCGGAAGCCGTACGAGCTGGAAGGTCGTCATCACCTACCTGTTCGTTCTCGCCCTTTGTGCGGCTTTGTTTTACTATATCTTTAACCTGCGCAACAGCATCGAAAACCAGCGCTCCAATATTGACAGCCAACACGACGCCCTCGGGTGGGTCAACGAATTTACCAAAAACGTGCATGGCGCCCAAAACGCGGCCAACCTATACGCCTTCACCGAGCAAACCAAATACAAGCGCGAGTTTAATGCCTACCGAAAAGAAATCAAGGCGCAGACCGACTCACTCATGAAATTTGAGATCAGTGAAGACAACAAGCAAATGGTGAGCGAAATCGAAAGCCTCATCCGCAGCAAGGGACGCCTGAGCAATGAACTGTCGCGCCAATTCCACGACTTCAACCCATTGGCCGAATTCGACCGCACCATCGACGACTACACTCCCCCAAAACCGGAGGAAGAAATCGTCGTCACCACCGTTTCCAAAGACACCGTCATCCGTGTACCCAAGACCGAAAAGAAAGGCTTCTGGAGCAGGGTGGGCAACGTTTTCAGCCCCGACCGACAGGAAGACAGTCTTGTCCACATCAGCATCGAACGCACCGACACGCTGCATATCCAACAGCAACAACCCGACACCATTAACATCCTCGCCGACTTGCGAATGCTGTCGGACAGAGCCAAAGCCGAATATTGGAACAAGATCCAAGAATACGAGAAAAAGACCCAAGAGCTGGTTAAGGCAGACAACCTGCTCAGCGAACAGATTTCCTCCCTGTTGATACGTCTCAACCAAGAAATCCTCGACTCCACCGTCAAGGAAATCGAGAAAAGCGAAGAAATCATCCAAGAAAACACGCGCACATCCATCCTCATCGGTGCAGTCACCTTAACCCTTATTGTTATATTTATTATATTGATTATCAGTGACGTAAATAAAGGATACCGCGCCCGTCGTGCTGCCGAGGAAGCCAAGAGGAAGACAGAAGAGATCATGGAAAGCCGACACAAACTGCTGCTTTCCGTCTCGCACGACATCAAGGCACCGTTGACCTCTATCATGGGCCATGTTGAGTTGCTCGACAAGAACGAAAACGAAAAGGAAATCGTCTCCATCCAGCAGTCCGCCGACCACATCCTCAACCTCCTCAACAACCTGCTTGAATATTCGAGTCTCGAGCAAGGCAAGCTGCAAGTGAGCAAGGAAACTTTCGACATAGGCCAGCTCTGTGACGAAATCGCAGAGATGTTTGCCCCCATCGCTCGCCACAAAAACCTACAATTCAATTTCGAGAACAACATCAAGCCGGGCACGCTGTTAAATACAGACAAGCTAAAAATCAGACAGATACTAACAAATTTGATTTCCAACGGCATCAAATACACCTTGGAAGGTGAGGTCAGGTTCAAGGCCCGATTGGGGCGCAACCTGGTTGTGTTCGACATCATCGACACGGGCGTAGGCATCCCGCAAGACAAGTTGGAAGAGGTGTTCAAGCCTTTCGTTCGCATCGAGACATACAACCAATTTGCGGAAGGCAGTGGCTATGGCATGTCGGTCGTCAAAGGTCTCGTCGACCTACTCGGCGGCGAAATCCACACCGAATCGGAGGTGGGAAAAGGCTCGCATTTCGAAGTCAGGATTCCCGTCGAGGAAATCACACAGACAGAGAAAGAAGAGGCTTCGGACGACCAAAGGAAGAGCCTCAACATTTTGGTCTTCGATGACGACAACACCCTATTGTCCGTCATCGACAACATGCTCCATCGCCTCGGCCACCAAGCCATCCCATGCCGCTCGATGAACGACTTCGACAACGCCTTGCACCAAATCGACAGCTACGACTTCATCCTCACCGACCGCGAGATGGGTGCCGTGACGGGCAACGACGTACTTTACCTCGTCAAAGAAGTCGACCCGAAGAAACCCGTCATACTCATGACGGGCCGCATCGAATACACCACCGAGAAAGCCAAGGAAGAGGGCTTTGACGGATTCCTGCAAAAGCCTTTCAACCTCAAGCAGTTGGAAAATCTTTTCGGGAGCGTCGCTACCACCAAGTGTGCAACCGAAAACGCCTTTCCCGATTTCCCTGCCTTCAGCGAGATGATGGGCAACGACAAAGAGGCCATGGAGGGCATCTTGAACGTTTTCGTGCAGTCGACTGCAGACGATTTGGTGACGATGAACAGTTTAATCGAACGATGCGACTTCGTCGAAATGCAACACCTCTGCCACAAGATGCTGCCCATGTTCAAGCAATTGGAACGCGACACCACTTTCCTCGCTCGCATGAACGCACTACGCGGCAAGGGCGAGACCGAGGCCGACTATCCCAACTGGAAAGACGACGCCACGCAATTCATGGCCAAGGCCGATGAACTGATGGATTTACTGTCGGAGAAATACGGAATTGGATAGTTTATAATTCTATCCCATACAAATGCATCTTATTATATAAGGTCTTGCGGTCGATTTTCAGCAGTTTGGCCGCCACGGTCTTGTTGCCTCTTGCTTTCTGCAGGGCGGCTTCAATCTGTTCCTTCTCGTGCTCGGGACGCAAAGCCCAGTCGTCTTCAGCAGCAGGCGTGATGATATTCTTCTTGTTGGGCGGACTGAAGACCGGAAGATCGTCCATCTCGATATTCTCGCTCTCGGCGAAAAGCACACAGCGACGCACCACGTTGCGCAGTTCACGCAAGTTGCCATTCCAGCGCTGTTCCTTCATGCGCTGCAAGGCATCGTCGGTGATGCCTTTCACGTTCTTTCCGAGTTCCTCGTTGGCCTGATGGATGAAAAACACCGTCAGTTCGTCGAAGTCCTCAAGGCGGTCGCGCAAGGGAGGCACTTCGATAGCAAACTCATTGATACGGTGGAACAAATCCTGACGGAACCGTCCTTCTTCGATGGCCTGTTCGAGATTCTCGTTGGTGGCAGCGAGGATACGTACGTCAACATTGATGTCAGTGGCGGAACCCACAGGACGCACCTTCTGTTCCTGCAAGGCACGAAGCAGTTGCATTTGAACCTCATAAGGCAGGTTGCCCACCTCGTCGAGGAATACTGTGCCGCCCCTGGCCTGTTCGAAGACACCCTTCTTATCGGCAATGGCCGAGGTAAACGAGCCTTTGAGATGGCCGAACAACTCGCTGGGAGCCAACTCCTTGGAGAGGCTTCCACAATCAACGGGAATAAACGGGCCGTCTTTGTATTGGCTCAACTCGTGGATCATGCGGGCAATGTATTCCTTGCCCGTGCCACTCTCGCCAAGAATGAGAACGGAGAACTTGGTCGGAGCGACGAGTTCCACATGTTTGTAGAGCCGTTGCATTGCCGGGCTGTTGCCCCTCACCCATTGTTTGTTGCCAGGGATAAAAGGTTCCGCGGTTTCCTCTTCATTCGACGCCAAGGCCGCTGCAATCTTCTCCTCCAAGACACTCGGGTTAATGGGCTTCTTGAGGTAGTCGAAAGCGCCCAGTTTCATTGCCGAAACAGCAGTCTGAACCTCGGCATAGCCCGTCATCACGATGATGGGCACCTTGCTCTTCAGCGTCTCGCGCACCCAGGTCATCAAGATGATACCATCGCCGTCGGGAAGGCGCAAATCGGTAAGGATCAAGTCGAAAGCCTTCGTCGAGATTTCAGCTTTCGCCTGTTCAAAGCGAGAGGCAAGTACTGCCTCATAACCATTCTTCTTCAGCCAGGTCTGGATCATCAGGCCGAATGAAGCATCGTCTTCCACAACAAGGATTCTACATTTCATGCTGCAAAGGTAACAATAAATTCGGCAATTCCACAAAATTCCACAAAAAAAAGCCTCGCAACGGAGTGAAGCGAGGCGATTTTGAAAAAATTGAAAACGAGCAGTTCCGCTTAAACGGATTTTTATTTGATCGATACTACCAAATAATTCGACATACCCCAGAAAGCATCCTTGTCGAGGATTTGGAGAATCAGTGAGCCTTCTTCTCCCTCTTTGATCTGATAGCTGCTTTCCGGATGATTGGTCATGACCTTGGCCTTCTTGGAGTGCAAGGGGATGATATCCAAGTCACGCTTGTTGCCCTGCATGAATTGGCTCTTGTCAAAACCTTGCTTTGAGATTTCGCTGGCTTGGAAGAGACCGCCTTTGCTGAGGACGCCCTTCTCGACCAGCCCCTGTTGCGTGGCAATGCAAATCCAAACCGTGTTCAGCATGGCATCTTGGTTCTCGATGGTAGCCTGCTGGGCTGCATTCTGGACGTTCATCTCGTCAAGGTTGGTATTCAACGTGTTGATGTTTTCGTTGAGGTCCGACACTTGTTCATTCAGCTGGGCGATCTCCTGACGGCTCTGCTGCAACTCACTCTTCAAGTTCGTGATGAAAACATCCTTCTCTTCGAGTTGTTTCTTCAAGCGGCTCACCGTCTGGTTCAAAGCCTTCGACTTGGAGCCCTGTTCGGCCAATTGCTTTTCAAGGTTGTTGATCTTATTACGGTTCTCCTGCAAGGTCTGTTGGATGGCATTAATCTCAGAAACGGCCTTGTTGGTGTTGCCTTCCTGGTTTTCCATCATAATGATATTCTCTTGAGCGCGCACTGATTCGAGGGCGTTCTCAATCTCATTGATGGTGTTCAAAGCTTGGTCGAAGCCACCTTTGGCAGCCACGGCCTCAGTGTAAAGGGAATCACGCTCGGCCAAAAGGGTTTGATACTTTTCCGAACGCTCTACATCACATGAAACTGCCAAAACAAAGAGCAGCGACATGGCAAAAAATGACAATTTGGTTTTCATAGGTTTGAAATATTGTTGAACTTGCTCCATGCCACAGCATATTTCATACCTAATTTATAAAATAGAAACATATCTTTGAATATCAATAACTTATAACCGATTCCACAAAGAAACAAGTTTGTGGAATTGTGTGGAATTTTCCACAAAAATAGGCAAAGTGTGGATTATTGTGGAAAGTCAGAGGTAGACAAAACCCGTGTCTTTGTGGCGTGGCAAGGGAAAAATGGACGTGGACGCGTCGAGATGGACACGTTTCAAGCGAAACTGTTCGTAAAGGCTGTGCATGGCCCGTTCAGGCGTGTTGTTGTTCTCGCTGAGATGGCATAGCATGATGTTCTTGATGCCCGCATGATAGATTTCGGCCACAAAGCGTGCCGATTCCAAATTGCTCAGGTGGCCAAAGGGACCGGCGATACGTTGCTTCAAAAGATAAGGATAAGATCCTTTCTCAAGCATTTCAACGTCGTAATTCGACTCGATGACAATGTTATCGGCCCTGCGAATCTGCTCTTTCACCACCTTGTCGAGCATGCCAATATCTGTCGCAATAGTCAAAGTATGTCCCTCAAAACCAAAATGATAACCTACTGCGCCACGGCCATCGTGCATCACAGGAAAAGCTAGTATGTCGATGTCACATATCGTAAAGCCCTGCATCGGCTCGATTTCATTAAAGAGCGCCGCATCCACTTTTTTAGTCGCCTTGCCTTCCTTGATCCCCTGAAAGCAATCAGCATGGGCGAAGATGGGGATGGGATATTGCTTAGTGAGCACTTCAAGACCTTTCACGTGGTCGATATGGTCGTGGGTAATCAAAATGGCTTTGATGCATTGTGGACTCAAGTCGTTCTTGCGCAGTCCCGTCAAGATCTGCTGGGCACTGATACCCACGTCAACGAGCACTCCCTCATCCTGCTTGCCCACATAGTAGCAATTGCCGCTGCTGCCCGAGGCAAAGCTGCAAAAAACAAAGGGCGAAAGACATGAAAAGAGGTCCATTGCAAATCATTTTGGGCGCAAAAGTAGGAATTAAATTGGTTTTTTGTCTATTTTTGTCCGCCAAATTTATCAACAATGGAATACAATTTCGACCCCAATGCGGCTGCTGTAGCCAACTCTGGCATCTATGGCTTGCCTTGCACCGCCGAAGAGGCGCAAATTATCATCATACCCGTCGAATGGGAACTTACAACGAGCTACAACCGAGGCACCGTCGACGGACCCGAAGCCGTCAGGGAGGCCTCCCTCCAAGTCGACCTCTGCCACCACGACTACCCCGACCTGTGGGAAAAAGGCATCTGGTTGGACGAGTTCCCCCCAGAGCTCCGCGACCTCCACGATAAGATGGAGCCCATCAGCCAGAAACTCATCGACGCGCTGTACGACGGTTCCTACGACGAAAACCCAGAAATTTTCGAGCCATTTTATTCCGAAATAGAAGAGGCCACCGAAAAGAAAAACACATGGCTGCGCGAGCGCATCGCCTACTGGAAGGCACAAGGCAAGGTGGTCGGCATTTTGGGCGGCGACCACAGTTGTCCCCTCGCCTATCACCAATACCTTAATAATATAGGTGTGGAATACGGCATTCTCCACGCCGACGCCCACATGGACCTGCGCGAGGCTTTCGAAGGCTTCAAATACTCGCATGCCTCCATCTTCTACAACACAATGCAATTCAGCAACGTAAAGAAGCTGGTGCAGGTCGGCATCCGCGACTATTGCCACCAGGAGAAAGCCTTGGCCGAGAGCCAGCCCAACAGAATAAAAGTCTTCTTCGACCGCGACTGTCGCCGCCGCATGTACGAAGGCGCGACATGGAAAAACATTGTGGACGAGATGGTTGCAGCCTTGCCCGAAAAGGTTTATCTTTCCATCGACATCGACGCTCTCGACCCGAAGCTCTGCCCTAACACGGGAACCCCCGTCCCTGGCGGACTGGAGTTCGAGGAGCTGATGTACTTGCTCAACCGCATCCGCGAGGCCGGCAAGGACATCATCGGTTTCGACCTGTGCGAGGTCTCCCCAGCCCCCAATGGCGGCGACTGGGACGGGAATGTTGGCGCGCGAGTGTTGTTCCACCTCTGTGGCGTGGCCTCAAAATAAAACTCGACCGTAGGTTTGGCATATGACCACTCCCTATTTCGGCGAAATCATCGCCCTCATCGTCGCCATCTCATGGACGGCCACAGCCCTCTTTGCCGATGTGGCGAGCCACCGCCTTGGCTCCCTGCCGCTCAACCTCATCCGTATGGTGCTATCGTGGGCTTTTCTGTCCATCATGCTTTGGGTGGTCACAGGCGCGCCTTATCCACTGTATGCCAACGGGAAAGCCTGGTTTTGGCTTGCACTTTCAGGCTTGGTGGGCTACGTCTTTGGCGACTGGTGTCTGTTCAACTCCTACATTGTCTTCGGCTCGCGCTACGGTCAGCTTTTCATGACCTTGGCACCGCCTATGGCCGGCATAGCGGGCTGGCTGATGCTCGGCGAACAGATGTCGTGGCGCTCATGGCTCGCCATGCTCGTCACCTTGTCCGGCATCGCCATCTCCATTTTGGCGCGTGGTGGCGAAAGTCACAAACTCACGCTGAAGCTCCCGCTAAAAGGTGTTTTGTTCGGCATCGGAGCAGGCGTTGGACAAGGTGTTGGTTTGGTACTCAGCAAGATAGGCTTGGAGCATTACGAGCGCTCCATCCCGACCGATGCGCCACAAGCCATCGTCAGAATGATGCCGTTTGCGGGCACCTACATCCGTGCCGTGGCAGGCTTCGTAGGCTTCTTCCTCATTTTGGCCATAGCCAAACAACTGCCCTTGGTCGCCAAAGGGCTTCGCGACCGCAAGGGCATGACTTTTGCCGCCCTGACCACTTTCTTCGGGCCTTTCCTCGGCGTGTCGCTCTCACTGATGGCCGTGCAATACGCCAAGGCCGGTGTAGCCTCCACCCTGATGGCCCTCACCCCCGTGCTTATCATCGTACCCTACGCCCTCATCCACAAGCAAAAAATCTCGCTGAAAGAAGTCATCGGCACCTTGATTACAATGGTCGGCGTGGCGATGTTTTTCCTGATGTAGGCATTAGTTTTTATTAAAAGCAACAATCTTTTCCTTTCAAGTTGTTTTTTCCCTATCTTTGCGCCCAAATATTACATCCATTCCGTATAATGGCACTGAACAACCTTTTCACCAGAGGAAGCAGCCGCGAGAAGCACTTCTTCCCCACCTACGCCAAACAGGCGGAAACGGCTCAAGTGGCCGCAAAATACCTCAAGGAACTCGTCAAGAGCGACGACCCTGAAGAACGCAAACTGCTCACCCGCATGATCAAGAAGCAGGAAAGCACCGGCGACGAGCTGCTGCGCGAGTTCTACATCGAGCTCAATGAAGCCTTCGTCACGCCCTTCGACCGCGAGGACATGAATGCACTCGCCATGGACCTCGACAAGTTCCTCGACTTCATCAACCACTCAGCCAAGACCATCCTGATGTACAATCCCAAGAAGATCGACAAGCAGATCAAGGAGATCATCGACAACATCCACGAGGACGCCAACCTTATCAAGGAGATCTTCAATCTGATGGACGACCTCGGAAAGAACCATCAGCAAATCAGCGAGATGTGCCAAAAGGTGACCTTGATCGAACACGCCGTCGACGACATCTACGGCGACTATATCTCCTACCTCTTCACCAACGAGCACGACGAGATCGAGTTGCTGAAATACAAAGAGATAGCCCAAGTTGTGGAAGACACTACCGACCGCGCCAAGGACGTGACCACCACCGTTAAAAGTCTTATCATAAAAGAATCGTGATGAACCTCCTTACCATAGCCGTCATTCTCTCCATCCTGCTGGCTTTCGTATTTACCTTCCTCAACGGCATGAACGACGCGGCCAACTCCATCTCGACCATCATCGCCACCAAGGTGATGACCCCGATGCAAGCCATCCTATGGGCCTCGTTTTGGGAGTTCACCGCATTCATCATCATCCGTCTGGTCTTCAACCAACAATTTGCCGTGGGCAACACCATGGCCAACTTCGCTGACCAAAACGTCATCGACCCCTACCTCATCCTCTCTGCCCTCGTAGGTGCGGCCATCTGGGTGGCCATCTGCACCAAGAGCGGCATGCCCATCTCTACGTCGCACGCCCTCATCGGCGGCATTATCGGAGCGGCATGGTTCGTCAACGGAGGCAGCGTCTTGCACATGAAACCCATCCTTATTACACTGGCTTTCATTGTGTTGTCGCCATTAATCGGTCTGTTCTTAGGTTTCTTCCTCGAATGTATCTTCCTGAGGGTCTTCAAGAACACACCTCGCAAACGTGTCGACAAGATTTTCAAGGTGTTGCAGCACTTCTCGACGGCGGCATTCTGCATCGGCCACGGCTCCAACGATGCCCCCAAGACCATGGGTATCATTGCGGTGTTGATGGCTAGCGTGTTCACCACGCAGGGCGTGACGCCCGCCATGAAAGAATTCATTGCCAACTTCTATGACAGCAGCCAAGCCTTCCATATCCCCGACACTTTGGCCGTTACATGCTACATCATCATGTCGCTGGGTATCTTGATTGGCGGCAAAAACGTCATCAAGACCATGGGTGGCGGCTTGGCCAAAATCACGCCTATACGCGGCTTCTCAGCTGAGTTTGCCGGTGCCACCACCTTGATTGCCACCTCGTTCATGGGCATCCCTGTCAGCACGACGCACACCATCACGGGCGGCGTCATCGGCGTGGGCCTGACCGATGGCGTGAAATCCGTGAAATGGGTCACGGCGCGACGCATCGTCCTGTCGTGGATCCTCACCATCCCCGTGCCACTCATCATCGCGGGCGTGCTCAACCTGTTGTTCCATCTCTTACCCATCTAAGCCTATGAGTCTCAACAGTTTCTTCCAGTTTTTCGTCCCGAAGGAAAAGAAGTTCTACCCGCTCTATCAGAAGCAGGCGGAATACATCGAGAAGGCCGCCAAGCTTCTGCGGCAGATGCTTATCGAGAACGACATCGAACGCTTGGAAAGCCTCAAGAAGGACATCAAAGAGTGTGAAAGAAACGGCGATGAGGTGCTGCACGACTTTTATGTCCAACTGTTCAACACCGTCCTCACCCCTTTCGACTGCGAAGAGGTGCACGAACTCGCCGAGATGATGGACACCTTCCTCGACCGCATCGACGACTCGGCCAACATCGTCCTTACTCGTCGCTTTCTCGCTGTGGACGAAGACCTTAACACCATGGCCGACAACATCATGTTTGCCGCCGAAAACCTCAGTGCCATCTTCCGCGACCTCGAATTCATCAATTCCGAAAACGGCAAGGAAATCGTGCGTTTGTGCCACGAAATCAAGACTTTGGAACACGACAACGACGAGCTTTACGGCAACTATATCAGCAAGCTCTTCGACAACGGCTACAGCCTCACCGAAATCATCAAACGCAAGGACCTGGTGCAAGTGCTGGAAAACACGACTAATTCAGTGAAATACATATCGGATAAAGTTAGAAGTATTCTTAGTAAGATGTAAAGCGGCGTTTCGACAGGCTCAACGACCGCCAGGGTCCCTGAGCTTGTCGAAGGGCCCAACCAAAACAAACCACTATGCGACAAATCATCAACAGCCTATTAGACAACGATCTCTACACCTTCAGTGTGTGCTATGCCTACCTCCAGAAATTTCCCCGCGCCATCGGCCAATACACCTTCGTCGACCGCAACAACACGGTCTATCCCGAAGGCTTCGCCGAAAAACTGAGGGAACAATTCGACAGTTACGCCAACCTCCGTATCACCGACGAGGAAGTGCAATTCATGAAACGCAAATGCTACTACTTCCCGCTGTGGTTTTTTACTTTCCTGCGCGGTTTCCACATGAAGCCCTCCGAGGTCGAGGTAAGCCAAGACGAGGAAGGCCATCTCCACATCCAGGTGACCGGATTACTGTGGCGCACCGTGTTTTGGGAGATGCCCATCCTGGCCACCGTCAGCGAGCTGATGCACGAGCTGAAAGGCGAGTTTGAGACCTACGACGCCGAAAAAGAATACAAGAAGTCCTACGACAAGGCCATCCGGCTCATTGGCAACGGTGTGAAGTTCAGCGACTTCGGTACGCGTCGCCGTTTCTCGTTCGACCATCAGGAACGTGTCATCCAGAGCTTCATTGCGGCACAAAAGCAATTCACCAAGACCTGCTTTGTGGGTACCTCCAACGTACTGCTCGCCATGAAATACGACCTCACCCCCATTGGCACAATGAGTCACCAGTTCATCGAGACCTGCTCGCTTTACGGCTACAACGAGGCCAACTACCTCGCCATGGACTACTGGCAGGACGTGTATGCTGGTAGCCTCGGTGTGTTCCTTTACGACACCTACACCCGCAAGGCCTTCTTCCAAAACTTCACCACGCTGCATGCCAAGCTGTTTGACGGCTTGCGCGTCGACAGCGGCGACAACTACGAAGCCTTGGAAGAGATCATCGCAAAATACAAGGAACTCGGCATCGACCCGGCGCAGAAGTCCATCATCTTCAGCAACGGTCTCAACGTGGACGAAGCCATAGCCATCCACGAGGCAGTGAATGGGAGAATGCAAGACTCGTTCGGCATTGGCACCCATTTGACCTGCGATGTCGACAACGTGAAGGCCATGAACATCGTGGTGAAGCTCACTGCAGCCAAGATTACCGAGAAACGCACATGGAAGAAAGTGGTCAAGCTCAGCGACGACCTCGGCAAATACACCGGCGACCCGGAGGAAATCGAGATCTGCAAGAAGACGCTTGAGATTAGCTAAATGCTTTCCCGTGCAATTAAGCAAAAAAAAAATCCCTAACTTGATAATCAATCAGTTAGGGATTTTTGTTTCTTTGTGCCCCGAACAGGAGTCGAACCTGCACACCTCTCGATATACGCACCTGAAACGTACGCGTCTACCAATTCCGCCATCGGGGCTTGGTGATTGTGCCCAGGACAAGAGTCGAACTTGCATGCCGTAATCGGCACCACCCCCTCAAAGTGGCGTGTCTACCAATTTCACCACCTGGGCTTGAAATCGGCTGCAAAGATACAACTTTTTTCAATGCCGTAACCATTTGGGGAAAAATTTTGCGATTTTTTTTCATCGTATCACTTAATTTCCTATTTTTGAACCGCTTAAAAGTTACAATTATGCTTACAGATAAAGATCTTCAACAGCTTTCAGAGAGAGACATCACTGAAAATCAAGTAATAAACCAAGTCGCGCAACTGAAAAGAGGCACGAAATTCGTCCAACTGATGCGCCCTGCCACCATCGGCGATGGCATCGAACGCATTGACGAGGAACAACGCGACATGCTTACCGCCATTTTTGAGGCCGACAAGGAGTTCTACCAGTTCACCAAGTTCGTTCCCGCATCGGGCGCGGCCTCACGCATGTTCAAGGACCTCTTCGCCTTCGCTGACAGCGGCGAAGAGACCAAGTTCACCGACATCTTCTTCGCCCACATCCACAGCTTCGCCTTCTTTGACGACCTCAACGAAGCCACAAAACGCATCTATGGCTCCGACATCGACACAATGCTGCAACAAGGACGTAAAGTGGAAGCAGTCAAAGCCTTGCTCCTCGACGACGGATTGGCCTACGGCAAGCTGCCCAAGGCTTTGCTGAAGTTCCACCACTACCCCACTTTCAACCGCTTGGCCATGGAAGAGCATCTGGTGGAGGCCGCCCGCTATGCCACCGACAACGAAGGTGTGGCTAAACTTCACTTCACTGTCTCACCCGAACACGAGGCGCATTTCAAGGCCGCTGTCAACGCGCTGAAAGACAGCTATGAAAAGAAATACGGCGTGAGCTACGACATCACCTTCTCGTGCCAAAAACCCTCCACGGACACCGTGGCCATCGACAACGAAGGCAACTTGTTCCGCGAAGCCGATGCCAAGATCCTGTTCCGCCCGGGCGGACACGGTGCACTCATCGAGAACCTCAACGACCTCGGCGAGGAGATTGTCTTCATCAAGAACATCGACAACATTGTGCCCGAGACGAAGGCCGAGACGACCATCATATATAAAAAGGTGTTGGCGGGTCTCCTCCTTCACCTTCAGCAACGCACTTTCGACTATCTCGAAATGCTCGACGAAGGTGCAGTCACCGACGAGGAGCTGGACGAAATCATCGCCTTTGCCAAAGACGAACTGATGATTGACATCCCCGACTTCGTGAAAGACTACACGAGCATTGAAAAAGTTGATTATCTGTACAACAAGCTCAACCGCCCGATGCGCGTGTGCGGCATGGTGAAGAACGAAGGTGAACCCGGCGGCGGCCCCTTCTGGGTGAAGAACGACGACGACGAGGTGTCGCTGCAAATCATCGAGTCGTCGCAAATCAACCACGGCGATGCGGCGCAGGAAGCCATCTTCAAGGCCTCGACCCACTTCAATCCCGTCGACCTCGTGTGCGGCTGCTGGAACTACAAAGGCGAAGCCTTCAACCTAACGGATTATGTCGACGCCAACACGGGCTTCGTCTCCAACAAGTCGAAAGACGGCCGCGAGCTGAAAGCCCTCGAACTGCCTGGCCTCTGGAACGGTGCCATGGCCGATTGGATCACCATCTTCGTGGAGGTGCCCATCGAGACCTTCAACCCTGTGAAGACGGTGAACGATTTGCTGAAGCCTATGCATTGCTGACCGACGAGACCTTCACTTCCCAATACCGCTCAATCGCCTCGATGATTTCGTCGTTGTCGTCGCTGATGGTAAGCATCATGTTCTTGAAAAGGCCGCGATCACTGAGGTCTTTCAAGAGCGTATAGGCAGGCATGAAGTTAGTGTAATAGTCCTTGCCCATGAAGATCATCGGGCTGGCGAAGCCCACGCTTTCGTAATGGTTCTGCCCAGCATCCTGGAAGATTTCCTGCATCGTTCCAGCACTACCTGGCGTATAGATGATGCCACCCTTGGCGATGGTGACTATACCATCCTCACGCACGCTGTTGTCGAAATACTTGGCGATGTCGGTGGCGAAAGGTGCGGTAGGCTTTTCTGCCATTTTCTTTCTTACGAATCATATCAGCGATATTAAATCTTTGACTATAAAATAGATACAAACGCAGGCATAAATCACCTTAATGCCCGTGCCAAACAAGAAACCGACAAACGACCCCAAGGCCGAACGCCACGCCAAATGGTCGTCGGTGCCCGCATTCTTCTCGCCAATATAGGCTCCTAAAAAAGGCCCCAACAACACTGCAATGAAACCGATGGGAAAAACCAAGGTGACGAGAAGGCCTAAAAACAAGCCTATTGTGCTGCCCCGCACACCCGCTTTGGTACCACCGAACTTCTTGGTTCCCCACACAGGGACGACATAGTCGACCGCAAAGACAATAGCTCCAACAACACCCATAATCACCAGAAAACGTGTAGAATAATCGATGCCTTCAACAAATGAAAGTGCCAATAAAGCCAAGAAACTAAAAGGTGTACCTGCAATGCCAGGCACCACAGCACCCACCAATCCAATCAACGCCAAGATAATTGCGGCAGCAATAAGTACGTATATCATTTCCGATTGTTATTTATTACGCTGCGAAATTACAAAAATCGTGCAAATCGCAGTTTTTCAAAGGCGTATTTTGTTTTTCAGAAAAAATGCCTTACATTTGCGCCATAAAACGCCAATGTATGAAGAAACTGCTACTCATAATAACATTAATCATCTCAACTTCAACGCTTTTCGCCTACGACTTCATCCATCCTATGGGTGGGCGCGCAGCGGCGATGGGTGGTACTTCCGTAGCCTCGCAAGGCCTCTGGGCGATGCAAAACAACCCTGCGGGGATGGCCAACTTGGAGAAAATCAGCCTCGGACTATACTACGAAAACCGATGGATGCTGCCCGAAACAGCCTACAAATGCGGTGCCTTCGCCCTACCCACCAAATTCGGCACCTTGGGAGTAAGTTTCAACCAATTCGGTTCGTCGAAATACAACGAGAACAAATTTGGACTCGCCTACGCCAAAGCTTTCGGACGCTACCTGCAAATCGGCCTCCAGCTCGACTACCTCCTGCTGAAAATCGGCAATGAATATGGTAGTTTCAAGGCCGTCACCTTTGAGTTAGGCATTCAATCGCAAGTCACTGACAAACTGACGCTTGGCACCTATATCTTCAACCCTGTCAATTTCAGTTTCGAGCAGACGTTGAACCACGAGAGAATCCCCATTGTGTTTCGGTTTGGCTTGGCCTACAAGTTCACGAAAGATTTCATCGGACAGGCCGAAATCGAGAAGAACACGGACCGCGAGGGCGTCA
>Ga0247608_10002453_pt1 | contig 23224 bp, 36 predicted proteins | sample 176DNAGHGlowgp2_FD_193490 | JGI IMG/M metagenome (GOLD analysis project Ga0247608, IMG submission 193490) | Sheep rumen microbial communities from Palmerston North, Manawatu-Wanganui, New Zealand - 1766 DNA GHGlow gp2 | ecosystem: Host-associated > Mammals > Digestive system > Stomach > Rumen ...
TGAACTTGTATTTTGAAATGAAAAATATGTAGATGCAGCAAATACATTAAGAATAGAATTATTCCTTCCATAAGCCATTCCTAAAGCGTTTGTTGAACTATTCGCTGCACCTCCATCAAAAAACCATGGGTAAGTGTTTTGAGTCTGTTCATTATTTTTACATTTAATTTCAAATGTTGTATTATTTGTTGGAATAACTCCAGATTTCAAATAAGCTTCACGAATCCCAGTAGCACCTTCTAAATAAATATTAGGATTGGCCCATACTAATTTTCCGTCTTCAATTATGTAATTTTTACTATTACTTCCATTAGTTATTAATTTCCAACTTTTATTAGTAACAATAGCTTTATCGTCATTAGTTAAAGAAGAAGTTCCAGTAGCTCCAGATACATCTACTACTTTTATTTGAGAAGGTTTACTATTAAACCAAGTTACTTGTTTAGATTCATGTCCAAACCACGGTACATCATTTACTTTGATGTAGGTATTATTGAGGTTTACAGACAAACTAGTTCCTTCAAATGGGTCTGCATAAGCTATATAATAGTTGTACCACGCGCTTGTTGAAAAATCTGGCGCAGCTCCTTCAGTTGTTGATATTAGAGTGCCGTTTACATAAAAATAATATGAAGTACCGTCGTAAACCAATTTAACAAGATATTCCGTGCTTACGTTGTATAGAGCTGACAATGTTATCGTGCTACCACTCACAGGCGTAATCGTAATTGTTGTTGCGCGTTGCCCACCGGGGTTCCAAATAGAAATCCCAGGCAAATTTAACACACGAGCATATTTACCCGCAACCGAAGCGGTTGTATAATCTAACTGTATTTCAAACGCACTGGTACCCGAATTATATACTCCGTTGATTTTCAAACAATTGCTGCTATTTACATTGCTAACCACACCGCCAGTAATCGTGGGGCTACCTACTACCGTATAGCCTATAGGGCCTGTACTTATTTGAGAATTTATTTTAATATACGTTTCATTGAGATCTATAGAACCAGAAAACCCCACCGTGAAATAATAATTATTCGCTCCAATATTAAACGTAAACGCAGCGCCACCAGCTAGCAACTCACTGGAAACCAACTGTTGGGTATCTACCAGTGTGCCATCCTGATATACTTTAAGCGTATACACCCCACTAACTCTTTGAAATAGCAACCGATACGATTTTGTATAGTCTATAGTATGTGTGGATTGTACGGCTATAGCGGACCCTTTTATTCTAGCTGAAAATCTATTGGGGTAACTAGCACTTGGGGAGTTAATCACAATAGCAAAGTAATTACCTCCAATACTGCTCTCATAGTTAGACACAATCGGGTTTACGTCGGTAGCCTGAGTAAAATTATTTATGCTAAACTGCATAGAAAAATCTTGTCCACTGTCCGTGAAAGATTGAGAAGTACGCAAGCTATCGTTTCGCGTAAATCCACTGGCTACGTCATCTATAATAGTAGGACTACCTACAACCTCATAACCTACATTATAAGGAATAGTATTAAATAGATTTATTAACCCATTTCTATCTAAGCTAGTATAACTTACATTTATTTGTGAAGTAATTTGATTATCAAAAGGAGCATCAGGATTTACTTTTACAAATTCTAAATTTCCTAATTGATGAGTACTATCTCCATGAATTCCTAATTTATTAGTATTAGGTTCATTACTAATGTCAAATGTAGTAGGTTTTAAATTAGTATCATTAGTAATAATATCTGTTAAATCTGGATTACTATAATCTAATTTTGGTAAAGTTTTTAAACTTTCATTAGCTTTAAAATCTTCTGGTTTAACTTGTAAAGATTCAGATAAATCTACTTTTTGTAAGTTAGTATTATTATCAAAACTATTTCCTTTTGATTCATAATTACCTTCTAATCTTACATATTTAAGATTAGGAAGATTATTTAAAGCTTCTTTTAATGAAGTATTACTCGAATTAGTTCTAATAGTGTCTATGTGTTGAGTATTAGTATTAGAACTATTAAAACTTTGTAGAGCATATTCATTAGAAAGATTTAATTCACCTTCAATAGATTTTAATTGAGGATTAGTCACAGAAGGTGAAGAAAAAGCATTATTCAAATCTATAGTATTTTTTACTTTAATTTGAGCTTGTAAAAGTCCTTGATTAGTTACCATGATTAAATTTCTCCAAAATTATTTAAAATCTATTTTTTAACTATCTTTACCATAAGTTGCTAAAGTATCTGCACTAAATTCTTGTGTAATAAGATTTACAGTTCCATTAGAACTTGTAGTAGTATTACCATAAGTAAAATTAGCAGGTACTGGAACATCTGTTTCTGATGTATATATTTTCCCAAACCATAATTCATTGTTTACTTTGATATAGGTAGAATTGAGGTCTATTGAACCGCTTAAAGCCGTCCCACCACCCCCCAAATCAAAATAATTGATAGAATGTTCCGAACTTCTTACAGAAGATGTTTCTTGAAGCACATAACCATTTCCTTCATCTAAGTACAGGGATTGATTCACTCCATCCATTATATACTTTGCCTTGTAGTTTTTATTGGTTAAAATTGCCCCTGCGTCTGAATTAAGAAAAGTTCCTACTGGCGAATAAAAAGATAATGCTGCATAAGCGTTAATATGCAGTCCGTATGTAATATTATTAGTTGCCTGGAAGGTGCATAAATTACCACCACCAGTTAAATCAGACACAGAAAAACCAACAACCATTTCATACGCCGTGTTAAGGGGAAATCCATTACGGATTTGCAAATTGTCATTTCCACTAAACCCACTAGCAACTCCATCTACAATAGTAGGATTACCTACTACTGTATATTGAGTAGGTCCTTCTAAATATAATTTAGGACTTGCCCAAGTAAGTAATCCATTTTCTACTTTATAGTTAGTATCAGTACTAAATCTAGTGATATTACCATTATTAGGTTCTACTTTAATTACATGAGCTTTTAAAGTACTAGGTGTAATAATATCATATCCAGTAGTTAAAGCTAAATTGTTCCAATTAATATCTAAAGGATTTGATTGTTCTTTATATATTTTTTGATTATCAATCCAAACATTATAAGTTCCAGATTCATCTGATTCTGTTTCTATAGTAGGATTAATACCTTGAGTATTATAAGTACTATAATCTGAAGAATGAGAACCTAATAGATAAATTGCATTATCTGTATAAGTAGAAGGAGTCCAATCTTCTTTTCCAAACCATAAAGAATTGTTTACTTTGATATAGGTTTCGTTGAGGTCTATGGAGCCGCTATAGGTTCTTGTAGAATCAGTACATTGAATATAAAGAGTGTAATTTGCACTTACAGTCTTGCTAGTCCAATCTTTATCAGATGAATTAAGCAGAGTTCCACTATCACTATAAATTTCAGCACGCCATATACCATTATTTCCTGTTATCTTAAAACGATACCACGTATCTGGTTGTATTCCCCCTCTAATATACATATCGTTGAAAGTTAGTCCAGTGCCGTTAGAATATCCCATACGAATTGTAAAAAGAGCATTAGTATAGGAGGATATCGTCCAATATCCTACATTCTCAGACGTCAAGATAGGATTAAAACTTGATGAAAAAGTAGTAGGCATTTTTGCTCTTACATAAATTTCTACGTTCTTATTATTAGTTGCGTTATATGTTTGTGAAATTTGCAAGTAGTTACCAGAAAAAAACCCACTCGCAATTCCATCTACAATAGTTGGGCTACCTACTACCGTATAATTTACAGGACCTACCATTTTAGGACTTAATAATTCTGTTTTAGGTTTAAACCAATATTGTCCATTTACTTTGATATAGGTTTCGTTTAGGTCAATGGAACCTGGAAAAGCAGAGTTCTTATCCCAGTTATTACCCAAAATAACAGGTCTATCTGTATCTACAGCAGCTCCAATATCTCCAGTAGAAGCACTGTCTGCTAGTGCCCATTGAGTGTTATCAGTCTTTGTAAACAACTCTACAGTGTTATTTTGAATAACTCCCTTTATCCAATAAGTACCTGTTTGTAATTGTGCAGTTAGTTTTACAATGTCAGAATATACATACCATTCTAAAACTCCAGTCGACGTTACACGACAACCGCTAATACCAGAGCGGTATGGGAAATAAAACAACTGTCTAGTTACGTCATAACCTTGTGGTAATGATATTCGTGTTTGAAATTCAAAATTGGTCTTGTAATCGCTTTGAACGGTTGAAGGAACATTTACACTGCTCTTTAGATAATCATTCGCACTAAACCCACTAGCTACTCCATTTACAATGGTAGGGCTGCCTACCACTGTATAACCTACTTGACCTTTAATGATAGGAGTTTCTACTGTCAAATTGCGAGTATCATCTTTTCCTATTTGTGCTTCTTCTGGAGCTGGAATAAATTCTTGAAATCTAGATACATTACCAAACCATAGTTTGCCGTTTACTTTGATATAGGTTTCGTTGAGGTCTATGGACCCAATGAAAGGAGTTGCAAAAATAATGTTTTCATATCCCATAACCATTGTTGTAGAATTACCATTATTAAATGCTGATATATTGGGAATTTCAACTTCTTTTTCTAAAGTTGTGCCTTTATATATTTTCACGAAAGCAGTTGTGCCATTCCTCAAAATGTTGACCGTATATTTAGTTCCATAATCAAAAGTATAATCTATATAACCTGTTTCCTGTGAACTACTAGAATTAAAAACTACATTTAATCTTGTCCCATTGTAGGCAAAAAATGCTCTAAAAGAACCAGCATAAAATAAACAAGCATTTGATGCTGAAGGAGGGGTTGTAAATTCTATATTTAATTCCAAAGATGAACCACTATCTTGAAAATTATTTATTCGTAGATAATCACTACTACTAAATCCACTTGCCACCCCGTCAACTATAGTAGGGCTGCCCACCACTGTATAACCTACAGGGCCTTTTACTAAATCACTATTAGTATATACCCATCCATTACTAGGAGCAGTTGTATTATTATATTCTAATCCTGCTGGTACTGGTACCATATTAGATGTAGTATAATTTTTACCATAAAACCAAAGATTATCATTGACTTTGATGTAGGTGTTATTTAGGCCAATGGAACCTTGAAATGCTCTAATACCACCCCAATTTCCAATATGTACATCCTTAAATTGTGTATCAGTAATTGCTAAATTGTTTATCGTGCCGAAGGTGGTATAGTTTACCCCATCCGTGGAAATCAAGGCAGAGGCTGTCGTATTTGTTATAATACATTTCATCCAATAATCTGTATCAAGTGCTAGTGCCGTATCATAAGTTACGGAACCATAAACACCTACATTGAGCATTATTTTTCCATTCTCCATAATACGAATGCCCAACGTCTCCGAATTAGAATTATAGTATGAAAAGAAGATGGTTTGTTGGACACTTGAGGAAGAACTAGGCGTTTTGAAATTAAATACCATCTCTATATTGTTATTTGGAATCGCAGGCAAACTCAAATAATCACTACTGCTAAACCCACTAACTACTCCATCTTTAATAACTGGATTACCTACTTTTTCATATGTAACTGGTCCACTTAGGAATAGATTTTTATTTCCACCAATTAATTTGCCATTATCATATTTATAATCAAAAGTATCTTCAATTTTAGGCCAATCATTTGGTTTTTGAAATTTGTTGTATGTAAATCCTTGATGAGGTGTAAGCATTATTCAGCCTCCCAACTATACATCTGATTACCTATCCATATATTTGTTCCATAGGGTTTAGTAAAACTAAACATATAACAAAGATTAGCTGTCATTGTAGGAGTTACATTTCCCCATTGAACACTGGTAGGCCAAGTTACTGTTTGTACTCCATCACTCATATCTAAAATTAAATAGAATGTAGTTAAAGCGTTAGTAGGAATATTTAAGTTTTCTGTACTAAATGTCAATGTAACTGCCCCAGTAGGTTTTAATGTATAAGCAGTAATGTTATTAATCAAAGTAATTGTTTTATTTGCTTCATAAGTAATAGTAGTTCCATTATCATATAATCCACGTTTAAAATCACCTGCTATAGCATCTACGTAAGCTTTATTTGCTATACCCATATCTGTAGTAGGTTCATTACTTACTGTTGGATTACCAGGTAAATTCACATCACTTTTAATTTCCCATTTACCTGTTACTGTATCTAAATAAAAGTATTGTGAGCTTAATTGTGGAGCATAGTCTTGCCATTCACCAGCAAAATATACATAAGTTTCGCCATCTGCTAAATCTTTCCAAGCATCTAAATCATCTGGATTATAGTCTTCAGTAGCATTTTGCCAAGCACTTCCATCCCATACTTTTAAGTCACTTGCTAAAATAGGAAGTGTAGAAGGTAAAGTTGCACTGTTATACCATAAATTTCCAACTTTTAAATTATAATCTGTAGAGGAAGGTGCTGTTGTCGAAATATATCCCATAAATGTCAAATCTGAAGTCTTTACTTCTTCTAAATCAGACATTGTAGCACCTAAGTTATCTGCTGTAAGAGGTGTTTTAAAATCAGTTGCTTTAGTTGCTTTAGTAGCAATATCTTCAGTATTTTGTGCTACTTGTTGTTGTAATTGTGCTATTTCTGCTGCACTACCAGAGGCTGTAGTAATACCAGGAATAACTAATGTTGCTTTAATACTCATTTATAATTCTCCTTTTAGTTATTTCTGTAAGGTGTTTGTACCAAACCCATTTCATATACTTCATTTCCAGAATCATAAGTAACTGCTATCCATCTAGTCATAGCAATTACTGTGTTAATTGTGTCATCTTCAAAATCTGTTTCTTCAATCATTTCAGAAATAGATTCTGGTTTTTCTGATTGATTACTCACATAAACTCTTGCTGAACCTTTGATTTGTAAGGTTGGTAACATATAACTATCAGCAAAGTACTTTCTTTGATAAATTTTTCCTGATTCTAATAACATTGAAATTTAAACCTCTAGCTAGAATTTTATATATTAAATCTAAATGAATAAGGGCTCTATCAATTTAGAGCCCTTAATTATAAATTTGTAAATTTTAATCTTACCAGCTATACATTTGGTTTCCAATCCAAGCGTTTGCTCCTGCAGGTCTAGTAAAACTAAACATATATTTAGCATTTGCAGTCATAATTGGACTAATATTGCCCCATTCTACAGATGAAGGCCATATTACATTATGTAAACCATCTGTAAAATCTAGTACTAACATAAATGTAACATATTCATTTTCTAGTCTAGATAAATTATCTGTTACAAAAGACATATTTACATCAGTAGTAGGTTTCATATAATAAACAGTAGAAGTTTCTGATAAAGTTACTATTCCATTACTACAATTTTGCACTTCATCATAAATATCATGAGGAATTACTAATGTTGGTGTTACTACGTGACCGTTAAAATAAATCGCCATTGATTCTACCACTCCAAAAATGTCTTATTATCATCTGTATAGATAGTTGTTTCTTTTCTATCTATAATTATACTTTCATTTGGCGAAATATATTTTTCTACATCACCAAATGGATTTGTTACTAAACCACATTCAAAGGCATTACCATCATTTTCAGTTGTAATTGCTATCCATCTAGGAACAGTAATAAAAGAATTTATTTTATTAGCTTTTATACCTTCATCTTCAGTCATTTCTTCTAATGTAGGTTTTGTTCCTTTATCGCTTACAAAAACTTTAACACCTTCAGAAACTTCTAATGAAGGCATCATTAAAAATTGACATTTTCTATAAGTTGAATATACTTTATTTGGTTCTAATAACATATATTAAATTTAAATGATAAATGTTTATGCTTCGTATTTACTTTTATTAGGAAATTTCTGTTGCAATAAAGGTTCCACTCTTTTAAATATACAATCAGATGTAGATAATAAATTTGTATTAAAATCAAAATCGTTAATATTAGTAGATAATACTTTTACATCTTTTATAGTTTTTGTATTAGTTAAAAACTTATTTCCATAGATACTTCTTTTATTACAATGTTCAAATTCACTTGAAATCACCTTTAAAATGCTTAAAAACTTAGTCTTATTAATTATCATAGGAGCATGTAATTCAAAGCTTTTAAGAGTGTTTTGGCCTATTTCTTTAGTGTTTAAATAATATTGTTCTACTAATTTATCATATTTAGTTAAGTTTTTATGATTATTATGATAAAATTTAACTACTTCTTTTAAAGGACCTCTATCTAATAATAAATCTTCTACTTTAATAGGATTCATTATATAAAAATCATCATTCATTAAAATAAAGTCTTCAGAAATTTCTTTATTCTGACAAGCTATTTTAATATTATTTGTAGTTGTTTTATATCTAGAATCTAATTTAGTAGTAGGTATATGATATATATTAGCTATAGGAAATGAAGGAAGATCTCCTACAATAAATACTTTATTATGTTCTATATTCGTTAATGAACGTAAACTATATCTTAATTCTTTATTATCTTTTGTTCTTTCTAATATATAGACTATGTCCATTATTTCCCTCTCTAAAAATAAAAATGATTAATAATCTGGTAGATGAGTATTTCGTTACCAGATTAAATGATAAGTTCTACTCCACATTTCTGCTTCTTTAAGAACTGTTTGTATATAGGTTTCTGGTAACTGCGGCCAACCATTAGCTTGATGTATTTCATCTATTCTTTCTAAAATACTTAAAATAGTTATTTTCATTCCATACATTTGATAATCTTTTAATTGCTGTTCTGGATTATGAAAAATTTCTTTATAAGCAGGATTTCCATGTAAAGGATGAAATATAGCAGGAGCATTCTTTTGCATATCAGATAAGTTTGTTTTTATTCCATTCGCTCTTTGTTCTTCCCATATAAGTTTTAATGTATATTTATTTATAATATGATGAGCTCCATTATAGTCTTGGGCTTTTTGAATATATTTCCATTCTTCAGCAAATTTTGGATCCACTAATTCTGCTTCTTTAGATAATCCAGAAAAAACCCTTACATAATTGTAAGGGCCTACTATTGTAACTGGATGTTGAATTGTGTGTTTTGCTAATTGTCTTTCGATTGTTATTACTGATAATGTTGATGTATTTGTAAATGTATAATGAGTTTGTCTTTGTAGTGATTGTAATCTAGCGATTTCTAATGCATTATGTGTATTTGCTATAGGAACTCTTATTTGTCTTGTAACTTTAGTTGGAGTTCTAAAATGTCTTAACGAACGTCCTACACTAATAATATTTTGACTATATAATAAGTTTCCTCCTATTAATGTGATCAGTATTAATAAGAATTTTTTCATTTTATTTTGTTTTTAACTCCCTATAAATTATAATTACTAATAAACTAATTCTTCCTTGTATCTACTATATTACCATTAAAAGATAGTACTATAAGTAATTTTATTTATTATATAATAAAAAAATCTTTTTAAAATTTCTATTATATAGAATAAAAACTATCCAGCATTTTGACCGCCCGATAAAGCTGCTGTATATGTATAATCAGCTGTACCAGTAAATCTGCTTCTATATTCTACTGTTAAAATTTGTCCATTGCAATTTCCACCAGTAGCTTGAGGAGAAGTTATATACATTGTGTTTCCGGAATAAGTAGCATTATATCCTTGCGAACCATAACCAGAATTGAAGTTATCAACAATATCGTAAACTCTTAATCCATAATCTTCTCCTACATAAAATCTTGATCCATTAAAATAGGTCCAAACCATCAAATTTGTTGCAGGAAATGTAAAAGATAATGTTGCAGAAACACCTGGATTATATTTTTTCCAAACTTCTGTTCCATTATAATTAATGACTTTTATTTCATTGCCATTAATACTAATTGTTCCAGTATTTGGTATCTCTACTCCATTTAATTTAAAAGCCATTTTTAAAAGCCACCACTTGATTTTAGAAAATATTTTCTTAAGCATTAAAATTATGATACTTCTGGAAAAAAGAGTACGTTTGTAGCGTTAGCACCGTCATTATACACAATAGTTCCACTTTTTACTGGCATTGAAACGGTACCTGTATTAGTATCCTTAATATAAATTTGATTATTATAAGACCGGGACACATAGGCTGTACAAAGTATCATCCATCCATCAAAAGGCGCAGTAGTTGAGTTTGACGGATTCACAGTTCTAGAAGTACAAATTGTTGTATTTATTTTTTTCATAAAATTTCCACTGGCAATAGCTGAACTAGCAATCGAAGATATAGTATTTTGTCCAGCACTAGTTAAATTACTTAAATCTGTATTTGCTAAAGTTGATTCATCTATAATTGTTGTACCATTTAATTTAATTGGCATACATTATTCCTTAAGATGTTCTAATATTTAATGTATTTGTAGTAGAATCATATTCTAATATGACTCCACCTAAAGTAGAGCTTGTAGCAGCTGGAATTTGAGTTGCAGGTACTTTAGCATTTGCATCTAAACTTGCTACTCCACTCGCAACACCCTTATCTCCAGAATCTACTAATCTATAAATTGTAGTACCATTATGATGATAAAGTACATTTTCACTACCATTACTATCTATTACTAATCCACCTAATCTATCTGAAGTATCAGTACCATAAATTTTTAATTGTTTTGAGCTAGTATCTGATGTAATAGTAAAATTTCCAGAACCACTCATTGTTAAAGTTCCAGTCATTGTATCACCAGATTTAGAAACTTTACCATTTATAGCGGCAGTAACTATAGCATTTTGAACAGCGTTTGTAGAAGTTGTACTTAAAGCACTATCGTAACTTATTGTGGTTCCACTAGCACTAATTACACCGTTACTAATAATAATTGTACTTCCGTCTACTTTTACTGCACCTAAAGTAGTTGTAGTTGCTGTAGGAAGTGCTGTAGATGGAATAGAAGTATCACTCCATAAAACTGTAGCACCGCTTGTACTACCTTTATAAATATTTCCACCTCTAGCTACTAAACTATTTACGCTAGTTTCACCAGTTACATATAATTTATTACTAGCTGTAATATATCCACTAGTATTATAACCTAAAGTAGAAACTTCATTATTCGTATTAGCTAGACCGATTGTTTTTCCGGCTGCTAGATTTCCACCATTTACTAATGATAGATAGTTTCCTAAAATTTGTTGTACTTGATAAGGAGTAGCAGCTACTGTATTTTCTCCAGTATTAAATTGTTCTTGACTTGCTAATAAGGCATAATCAACACTATCTTCAATAACTTCATACATTACTGATGGATCTTTAGTTGTTAAAGCATTATATTCTGCTCTTGTACCTAACCATCTTCTAACTTGTCTATTTTGATTAATTTCAGTAATACTTAAACTAGAATAAGAATTAATGGTTGTTCCATCATAATAATATAATAAGTCTAAATAGGTAAAAAATTGATCAGTACCAACAGTAACGCCTGAATCCCATGCTGAACTACTTGTAGCTGTATATAGTTTATTATCAGTTGTATTTAACCATTTTTGTCCAGTTGTATAAGTAGTTGGAGCTGTAGATTGTAAAAAATCTAACTGAATAGCTTTACTTGCAATAAAAGCACGTACAGCTTTTTCAGAAGGTACTAAAGTATTACTATTAGTACTTAGTGTCGGATCTGTTGATACGTTTAAAAATTTTGTTACCATTTATTTTACCTATCCTAGAATTACTGCTGTATAAGTTCCAGCAGAAACTGTTGTATTATCTGTATATAATTTTAAAGTAATCGTTGATAATGTAACCGTACTATCTACTTCTACTGTATTTCCATTAGCTGTCTCATATACTCTAATAAATACATCTGGAGTAGCTAAACTATTACTGATTGTCCAAGTTACTACATTATCTATTGCAGTTAAAGCACTATTTGTATAAGTTCTTTTATTAATCGGATATTCTCTTGCTCCAATATAGTTAATATGACATTTGCCATTTGTAATTACTAATTCATATTTTCTTCCAGCAATAAATGTTGGAGGATTGTCTAAGAAAAAATATTCTGTCAAATTAGGAGCTGACCAAACAAATCCAGCAGCTGGTGTAAATGTTAAAGTTGTAAAATATTGACTACTAGGAACACTATTTAAAGTTAAACTAGTTAATATATTTGTAAATACATAATCTGTATTAGGTTGTATTGATAAACTAGGTGTAGTAGATGTATTAGTAATTACTGTTCTAGAAGGAGTATAAATACTAGAATCTACACTAACTAAACCACTTGATACTAATAATCCACTACCTACTTGCATTAAACCTTTATTAGTAGTAGAAGCATCTGCTAAAGTAGTAGTTGTAAAGAAAACCCATTCAGTTCCATTATATTGCCACAATTCGCCAACATCTTCAATGCCTACTTCGTCACCATTTCTAGGTTGTCTACCTGTAGTTGTATAAACAAATTGAGTTAAAAATGTTTGAATATCTTCATCAGAGGGAATAGTAGGCACAGTACCAATAAATTGGTTTTGTTGTTTTAAAGAATTAATTAATGGGTCATTGTCTAACCAAGCAGTAATAAATCCATCCTCATTAGCATAAGGAATAGTATTAGCTTGTGGTGTTGTAGAAATTCTTTTATATTGATTATGATTTGCCATTATTTACCTGCCTTTAAATCTCTTATTGTTTTAGCTAATTCTTCTAATTCTTTAGCTCTATTAACATTAAATTCACTATATGCTATAGGATTTCCTAAAATTCCTTCTCTAATTACACGAGGCATATTATATTCTTGTTCTTTTTGTATTAAAATCTCTTCTAAAGTAGGTTCAGGCTTAGCAGGAGCATATCCTTGAATATACCAATTTCCATTATATCCTTGCTCTACATCTAAATTAATAAATCCAATTGATTTATAAAATTCTATGTTATCACCTAGAGCAACATTTACTGTATGAAGTTTTTCATCTACAATTTTAGCTAATTTTTTCATATCTATCCTAATTTATAATAAACTGCTGAGCTTATATTTGAAAATGTAACTGTAGAACCTTTTTTTACAATACAATTTCCGCAATGCCATCTTCCAGAACCTTCATTATTTGGATCCGCCCATACACAAATTCCATCTACATATAAATATCCTGTTCCATATCCACCATAGCTTCCACTTACAACTACTAAAGCATTATAAGGCATTACAGTTCCACTAGAAAAACCAACACCTGTTCCCATATTAGGAGCGCAGTTGGAAATTGATTGTATATAAGCTAAACTATTAATATAATCTATACCATTTTGATTCAAATTATCTAAACTAATATTTGCTTTATTGACACTAGCTTCTATAATTTCATCTAAATTAATTGCAGAAGCATTTTGTATTTTATTATAAACACTTATAATATAAGGATATTTAATATTTAATGGTGTAACAGTATTAGATTTTCCCCATACTCCACCTTCTCTTACACCGCCAGTATAACCTTGTTCTGCTAATCCCCAATATCTAGATGGATCTGTTAATGCATATCTTCCTGGATCTCCATTATCGTCATAACTACCTTCAATATATAATGGACCATGAGTATGATTAGGTAGTCCAGCTTCTGTTAATAAAGATAATTGAGTTAAATCGCTTAAACCTTGAATAAAACAATTTATTGCTGGAAATTTTAAACTTGTTCCTTGCCAAGCAAATTTACCACAAGCTCCATAAGCTGCAAACGTTTGATTCCATTCATCAATGCCAACAATTAATTTTTGTCCGGTCATTTGATTGTTAATTGTATTTAATTTTTTAACAAATTGTGGAATTGCTGCAGCTGCATTTGGTAATAAACTACCATCTAATCTCCAATATCCTTCAGGCAAATCTGTAAAGGCATAATTCATAATTACGCCAACAGGAATTTGCGTTTGAACAATTGGATTCTTTAATACTGTAGGGTCTATTAATTTAGCTTTTTCTACAACTATTTTTACAGAACCTGCTGTTAAATTATTTAATCCAGTACCAGTAAATGTAGCATATAATGTAGTATCATTTGTAGTAGATAAAATTTCATCAAATTCATCTTTTGTAAAATTATTATCTGCTACAGGAGTTGTTAAATCGTAAACTGAAGAAAATCTTGTTGTATTATCTGAAGTGCCAACAGAAACATTTAAAGTTGTCATTCCAGTAAATTGTTCTGTTGTTTTAATATAAACACTTTTTACTGCTGTTCCAGCTAATACGCTTCCTAATACAAATTGTATAGAAGTTGTATCTTGTTTTAATTCATTCCAAGTAACTTCTAATTCTTCAAATACATCTGAAGTATATCTATCTAATAAATCTACACTAGATTGTTCTACAGTTCTTAAGGTAGTCCAAGTACCTTCTTCTGTAGAATCATCTAATAAGATACAAGTGGTCATATTACCACCTGTAACTTCTTTAAATAAACTTAATTGAGTATAATCTGATGTATAGTAATAAATAGGACAAGTAATTGTACTTTCATTAATAATAGCTACTTGCCAGTTAGGCCATAAATCTTTAGCATTAGGTAGTACAATATAACTACCTGCTGACATATTATTACTATTTAAATAAATTGTTTTTGTACTTTCAGGAGTTAATTGAAGTAATTGATCAGTAAAACTAGCTGCTTCTAATCCTTCAATTACACGTTCTTCTAATATGGATCTTTTACCACGATAACCATCAGTAGTAACACCATATTTCTTATATACTTTTGACATTAAGATTATACCTCAGATTTATTATATTAAATCTAAATGAAAAGGTATTTTGAATAAAAATAAAAACCGTCTAGTTCTAGACGGTTAGATGAGATAATAACTATGAATAATTAATTATTTATATCTATTTTGACGTTCTTGAAGTTGTTTAGTAATTTCTGCTTTAATTTTTGGATCTAAGCTTTCTGCAAATGTTTCTACTTCTTTTTGTAATTTTTGCATAAAAGGACGTAATGTATCTAATTTAAATTCCATTACTAGATTATCTTCTAAATCATTAAAAGCAGACCAAACTGCTGTTTCAAATGTTCTTAAATGTTCATTAGCATTAAGTTCTGCTAATTCTTCTGCTGTTTTTGCTAATTTTTTGAATTTCATCACTGTACCTCTACATCTTTGGGTTCTTCAATAGGATCATCATCTGTTTCAATCCATTCATCATCAAGATGCCATTTTTTAGGAGTTTTTAAATCCTGTGGATTAAGTCTATTCGAAAAGTCTTTTAAAGCCATTTGTTTATATTCTTCGAAAGTAGGTTTACCGCCTAAAGTTTCCCAAACTACAGATTCTTCTGAATTCATATAGTCTTTATAACCTTTCATAAGTTCTTCATCAGAAGGAAATCCTTTTTTATGCATTTCTTCTTCAAATAACTTATTTGCATCTTCTAAAGTAAAATTTTTAGATTCTTTTTTCATATGTTTAAACATTTCTACTTGTTTTAATCTTTCTTCTGCTTCGGATTTAGTATCATAAGTACCTAAATTCTTTCCTTTTTCGGATTGAACTTGATACTTATTATCTTTTTTAACTATTTTAGATTGAATTACTCTAATTAGTTTCATAGATTCTAAATTAAATAATATTGCTTAATTCTTTTTCAAATTTATCTAAAAGTAAATATATTTTTTTTGCTTTTTCTTCAGTAATATTTGTATCACTATATTCTGGTGTATTTATTGCGTCCAAAATATGTTGAAATGAAAATTCTTCAAGACTTTCAATATGATTTTTTACAATATCTCTCCAATAATTTTCTTCTGCTTTTACTAATTTTTTAAATTTCATTATAAAATCTCCTATATTAGTTTCATAAGTTATTTATTAATAAATGTATTAATTAAAAGTCTTGCATTGCTTAAATGATGACTTATCTCTTTAAGTGTATCAATAGTTATATTACCAGATATTGTAGCATTTACTATTCCATTTTTAATATCTTCTAATTGTTGATAGGCATATTTAGTATATGTATCTAATTTATTATCTTCTGCTTTTACTAATTTTTTAAATTTCATTATAAAATCTCCTATATTAAATATAAATGACTTATTTCACTTCTTTTAATGGGCACCAATCAGGTTTTTGAGTACGTGCATCACACATTATATAACTATGTTCTAAATTACAAACATAACTACCAGTCATAAAAATATCATTATGTTCATAATCAGAAAATTTACATCCAAAACAACTTTTAGGAAGCTTCTTCATATTCTTTAATACTATCATAATATTCTCCCATTTACTGCACTTGCTTCTATTACATCATCTCCATTATGAATAATAGCATAACTAAATTTATACTGTCTACCATGTGGATTATCTTTACTATAGTAACAAGCAATACTTTGTTGTTTAATTTTATTTGCAGCCCATCGTAAAGCAGTTCCTTTTTCAAGGAAATATTTAGTAAATATTACTCTAGGTTGTAAACATTCATCTTCTTCTTTTTGAGTTAAGTGAGCAGGAGAAGAAGTTATAATTACCTTATACAATTTTTGCTCCTGAAAATAAGGAATCCACATTCCTCTTTCATATGATTTTAGATGAGCTAACTCAGCTTCCATTCTATTATAAAAATGAATAAAACTCTCATCTTTTTCAGGAACAATTTCTTTAGCAAAATCTCTCGGTTTTACACTGCCATCTTTTTGTAAAACTAAGTTATTAGGAATAAATAAATCTTGCATAATTACCTCCTTTACTTTATATTTATATTATACTACATTTTTATATAAAAGTAAATAGGTAATTTTTAAGAAAAATGCTTAAATTTTAATAACTTTTTATAAGCGAACACTTAAACCAAATAAGAATTTAGTAATTCCATCATCTAAATCTTTACCTAGTCCAGCTTGAATTGAAGTATTTTTTGTGAAATTAAGTATATCTGAGAGATTCCTACTAGCATATCCATATAATACAGAATTATTAGTTATACCAGTTCCAAAATTATATCTACTCCAATAAAATAATTTTAATTGAAGTCCTAATTCTAATTTATCACTATATAATGCAGCGACTTCTGGAGAAATTGTAAATCCTTTATCTTTAACTAATATTATAGAACCATCTTCTTGTTTAATAATGTGATTAAATAATTTATCAAATGTTCCTAAATTTAATTTATTACCTTCCGTAGGAGTAAGTATTTCTATCTTTCCATCTATAGGAACATAAATAGTTGTTTGCTTAATATCTGTACCGGTTACAGAATCACCGATACGTTCTTTATAAATTATTTTATCTTTATAAATAACTGTTTTATTTTTAAGATTTTCTTCAAGAGTCGCATTTTTATCTATTAAAACAGTATTTTGTTTATTAAGATAAACTATGCGAAATAAAAGAAAAGCAATTACTAAATAAGGAATTAATTTAAAGAATTTCATATTAGCTCCTGACTTAATAGAGAATTACTTCCCTACTAAGTCATCTAATAAGCCTTTGCTATCAGCTTCATTATTACCGTAAATCTCAAAAGCTTTTAGCAAAGTTTTTGCTACTTTATTCATTCTTGGCTTCATCTCCTTATTTTAAAATAAATCTATTTAGAGCCAAGTATATTGTCAATATGTTCCTTTTCTTCTTTAACAGTTATTTTTAATCCATCTACAAAAACTATATCAGTTCCTTTAATAGCGTAATTTCTATGCCAATACTCTACATTATCAAAGTTTACTGATATCGGATTAACTATTTCTTCATGGAACATATCATGAAGCGTCAATTTAACTATCATCAATAATTTAAATGATTCTCATTATGAATACAAGTTAAAATGATTCTGCAGGGTTTTAAAGCTTTTTAAAAGCATTCTATAATGCTCTTTTGTCTGTTCATCAGTATTTTCAAATGCTATTTTTATTGATTCACAATTATAGTGCATACATTCAGTCTTAAACGCGAATAGACAAAGCATCAATTTTTTATCTTCAGTTAGTTTTGACATCTTGTTTTTCCTGATAATCGTGAAATTTTATATACGCAGCTGCTAATTTACAATAACAACGACGTGTTAAATCAATATCTACTTCCGCATTATGCAGATTTTTATTATACTCAATACATAAATAATTAGCAATTGTTTCTAATTTAAAGTTTGCTACATTAATACAACCTGACGAATGCAATAATGTTACCAAATGGATAAGATCAACAGTTTGATGTCTGACATAAGACATAAAATATTTATCACCCATTTTTTCAAAGAATGATTGTAAAAACTGTCTATCAAATTCAACATTTTGTCCTGCTAAATAAAATTTATCATTTTTATCATAACGATCAATATATTTATCTAGCACTTGTTTCAGCTTAGAATATGTCTCTTGCGCCGTAGGAAGCGTATGAAGTTGTTCAACCGTTAAATTACATGTATCAAGCGCTTGTTGCTCTATAGTGTCATAATTAGTAGGTTGACAACGAAAATTAAATCGCTCTTGTTCTTTGCCATTAATAACTATAATTCCCGCTATTTGTATAATATCACAACGTTCAACATTTAAACCCGTTGTTTCTGTATCAATCCAAAGAATTTTCATTTTCTACCTCCATCATTTGTACTTCTTGAGTTTCCATATATTGCTGCATAGTATATTCTTGTAAAAATTGTTCTATAGAATCATATTTATAATTAGGTTCTGAAGCACAACCAATAAATAATAATGGTATTAATAATAAAATATATTTCATACTATCTCCTTTTATTCCATTCGTCTATTTCCATTTTATAAAAATGATTATCTATGAAACAAAAATGTTCTAAACAAAATGTATTATTTTCGCTTAAAGTTATAACAGGATTCTCTCCACATTTAGGACATTTATTTACTTGTTTCATTCTTCACTCCTTTTATTCCATAAAATTTTATGTATTTGCTGAAAGAAATAATCGTCGCCATCATCTATAGTATAATATTTCCCATTATATGTTATTTTCTTATTTATCCAAACGCCTATTCAATATAATGGTATTGGTTTGAATTCTGCCATATTCTTAGTCCTTCTTCTCTGCTATATAACACAGAAATCCTAAATAAGCAAGAAATCCAAGACACATAATTGTTATTGCTATTGCTGTCATAGTCTCACTCCATTACTTACCAACCGTCCAGGAATAAACTATACCCAACAAGCATACGACTATGAATATCCATCTGGATATCACAAGACCTTCTTCAATACCTTCAACAATCGGCTTGTATTTATTATTATTGTTCATATCTACTCCTTTATTTCTTGTAATGGACATTCTCGTATTCTTGTATTATCATCTGTCCCTTGAAAACATTTGCGTAGAGCGGAACAATACATATTAAGGTCAAATTGAAATAAACAAAAATTACATTCTGCGCAACTTCTTGGCATTTTCATTCCTTTTATCATTACTTTTGGCATAATTATCCCCTATAATTTTAATTCCACTTCGCCAATTTGCATAATGGACAAACATATTGACCTTCTTCATTTTCATACATAACTATTTTACATCTAGGACATCTTTCCTCCATAATATCTACCTCTCTTTATATTTATATTATACTAAATTTTTATCAAAAAATAAATTATTTATTTTTACGTTTATAATAAGATTTTTTATTAGCTCGTCTTGAATAATCTGGATCTTTTTTTAATAATTCATTCATATATTCTTTATGTTTTTTAAGTCTTTGTTTTCTACTTTCTAAAGTTTCTCTGTTATGATAATAATCCTTCATATAGTTATTCCAATAATCTGGACCATTTTCTGTAAGCTTTTTCTGTCTATATAAAGAATTTCTTAACCTTTCGCATTCTATACATTCTGCTCTAGGTCCTTTCTTTCCAAAAGAATATTTATGAAAAGCAGATACTGGTAATATTTGATGACATTTAGTACATTCTTTATATCCTACCCATCCTATATATTTTTCATATTTATATGTCATATTTATATTATACTAAAATTTTAAAGAAAAATAAATAATATTATAGGATAGCCATTATTAGCTATCCTATAATAGAACTCAACTTCCGAAGCTGAATTTATCTATGAATATCATAGGCAAAATATTCCGTATTGCCTAATCTAAATACGTAGATAGACATAAACGGAAATTCGCCTGTTCCAAATAATTTTTCCCAATCTGGAATATTTTTAATCATTCTAATTGGCGGTTCTGGACTTTGACATACTTCGTCAACGCCTAGCTCATTTGCGAACTCTTGGCGTAAATTTGTCAAAGTTGTTTCAAAATTAATATTCTTTGGATTTACTCTAAAATGATATACTGGAAATTTTAACCAACGATTCATTTTTTGTCCAGCATACCAAAATTGTTCGTAGAAATCTACAGAATGTAATGATTTAGTGATAGCCTTTACAGTTGCTTTATATTCTGATTCTTCTACATTTGTAGTAAAATCGCGCACATTTGTATCTTTTGCGGTTTCATACAAAGCAATAACTCTTTCTGAAAATTGTCGCTTTGCGTGTTCGATAAACTCATTCAATGTAGTTGTACTTGCGTCTTGATACATTGGAGTTGTTATTGTTGTTAGTCTATTATTTTCTGTCATACTTTTACTTCTCTCTTCTTTTTTTGCCCTTTCGGGAAATATTCCCACCGTAGTGGGTTTAAGTTATTCACTTAAATCTATACTTTTCATTGCGTCTATACTAAATCTATAATGTTTATCAGATACTATATCAAATTCATTTTTCATTGTTAATATCTTTTCTCTAAGTCCTAATATTTCACTTGACATTCTAGCCACAATTTTTTCTTTTAACTTATTTGGATATTCTTTATTAAATCTTTCACTACTTTGTTTTATCCAAAAGAAATCAGAATCATTATAATGATGATTAGGTATAATAATTAAACCATAAGGAGTATCTTTTAAATATTCATATGCTTTAATAGCAATCTTTTCAGGTACACAATAATAGAAATAATTAGGAATCATTTCTTTATCATACATAAATAATTTTTTATCTTCTCTAATATCTTTTAAGCATTCAAATTTATATTTTTTATGGATAACATCATTTTTAAGATCCGCCATTGAAACTTTTATTTCTATTTCTGTTATATCTTTATTTGTACAAACAATAAAATCTGCTACCCATCTCCAACCTACAATTACTTCACTAGCACAATAATGAAATTGTCTTTTTATGCGATAATAATAAAAAAGCCAATATTTTAAATGTTCTGCTTTTGGTTGAATTAATTTACATCCGCGTTTATATTCTAAATACATAATACTTAAATTTTTACATTTAACTTATATTCTTGATACTTATTCTTACGCATAAATCTTACTTGATTCATCATATCTTCAGCATTAAGGTATTGATTATGATAATTAGCATAAGTCATATATTCTTCTGAAGTTATTGTTGAAAAATCAGTTTTGCTATTAATACCTTTATCTTTTAATCGCTTTAATTCTTTTTTACAATGAGATCTTACTCTACTCCAAAATTTAATTGATTTTTTATAATTAATTTTACCATAAGAATAACCAAATATATGCTTATTTTCTCTTTTTAATCGTAATTTAATATCTATTTTATCTGTAAATTCCCACATCTTAGAATTATAAGCAAATTCTTTATCTATATCTGATTGCTTATATTCTAAAAATACATAAGAAGAATCTTCAGCGTCTATATCACAAATTAAATCAGGACACATATATGGACTCATTTATTTACTCCTATATTTCCAATAGCCAATATTTATTCCATCATCAATGTGCTGTTCAAGTTCTACTTCATTATCAACAAAACCATTTTTAAATTGTTGATACATATTATCTGCACTTCTTCTATCTGTAGCAAATCCTAATCGCTTTTTAATTTTCTTTTCGTAATAATGGGTAACATCAGGTTGTGGCTCTTGTATTAAATCTACTAATACAATACTATCATCTTCTAATTGCCAACATTCCCATATACCTTGTCTATCTAATTCGAACATTTTTCTATCCTATTTTTAGCAATATTAAAATAATTAGTATCTAATTCTATTCCAATAAAATTTCTATTTAATTGTTTACAAGCAACTCCAGTAGTACCACTACCCATAGCAAAATCTAAAATTAAATCATTTTCATTAGTAAAAGTTTTTACTAAATATTTTACTAAATCTAGAGGTTTTTCAGTAATATGTAAATTATGTCCATTAGGAACTTTATTAAATTGCTGCACATCGCAAGGATAACGGTAACCATTATCTTTATATGCAAATACTTCTTTATTTATTCCAGTTAAAATTGATTTATGTTTACCTTTAGGTTGATTATGTACTAACGGTCCTTTATGTTTTACCATTTGCGGATTATAAGTACATTGTTTATTATAAAAAATCATTATATTTTCAATTGTTTTGCCAAATCTTCTCTTTAATTGAAAAAAGTTAGTTGGTTTTTCTTTTTGCCAATAAATATCGTATTTATATTCTTTAATATTTGATGATCTTAATAAAGAACTAAATGGTTCACTTCCAAAAACAATAATTGGCGTCGTCGATTTTCTTATACTATTTATAGCGGTCCACATTTTATCAAAAGGAATAACTATATCCCAAGAACATTTTGTTGTTCCATAAGGTGGATCTACAATAATTGCATCTACTTTTACTTGATTTTTAGCAAGTTCATTTATTTTCTTTATACAATCATCATTATATAATTCAAACATAATTATTTCCTAAATACCCAATCCTTCATATTTTCAAATTCATTTGGTCTTCGTATTTTCATTGTAAGAAAATGGGTATGAGCAATATCCATAGCTTTTCTAAAAGTATTTCTATTCCAATGGAGTGATTTACTTCTTAAAGTCATATTCCATATTTTACGAGCCTTTTTAATCTTCATAGTTACCACGGAAAATAAGTTAAAGTTAGTCTAAAAATATCTAATATTGCTTGATTAGGTTTTACTCCAGGATTATATCTACCATCTATATATCTACATAAAGGAGCTGAATTATTCCAATCGAGTAATGATTTGCACCATTGTTTACGTGCTTCTATATATTGTTTCATTACAAAATCTTTAGGAAATGGATGAAATATATTAGCACTTATATCCCATAAAATACCTAATGTAATAGCAGGACTTCTACTTACGCCAGCATCGCAATGAACTAATAGCCTGAAATCTTTATTATCAGTAATACATTTTCTATATGAATTTATAGTAAAAAACATAACATATTCAATATCTTGTTCGGTAGGTGGTATATATACTCTAAACTT
>Ga0247608_10002455_pt1 | contig 23198 bp, 16 predicted proteins | sample 176DNAGHGlowgp2_FD_193490 | JGI IMG/M metagenome (GOLD analysis project Ga0247608, IMG submission 193490) | Sheep rumen microbial communities from Palmerston North, Manawatu-Wanganui, New Zealand - 1766 DNA GHGlow gp2 | ecosystem: Host-associated > Mammals > Digestive system > Stomach > Rumen ...
CACGTGGCGGAGAACTAAAAGTCACTGCATGTACCATTCCTTGAACTCCGGGACCCTCGACTTGCTGATGGTGATTTCCTCTGGAACGGGCACCGACAGCGTGAGCCGCAGCTTCCCGCCGAACCATACCGTGATCCCTTCGATGGCCTTGTGCGCCACCACGAACTGACGGTTGGCGCGGAAGAACAGCCCCGGGTCTAACTGCTCGGCAATCACGTCCAACGGCTTCCCAATCACCACGGTCTTGCCCGGATAGGTCAACGCCCGCGACACCTTGTCCTCCAAGTAGAAACAAGCTATCTCATTGACCGCCAGGGGCACCAACTTGTCCTTAACGGGGATGAGGAAGTAGGAAGGATACCGCTGCGACTGCTGGCTGAACATCTTGACAAGCGCGTCAAGCTGCTGATTACCCGTTGTGTCGTTTCCATTCCCCGACAAAATGGCCCATTTGTCCAACGCCCGCTGCAAATCCTCCTTGCCGATGGGCTTGAGCAGGTAGTCGATGCTGTTCACCTTGAAGGCCTGCAGCGCATATTGGTCGTAGGCCGTGGTGAAGATGATCGGGCACGGGAATGACACCTTGTCGAAAATGCGGAATGCGTTGCCGTCGGCCAAGTGGATGTCCATGAACACCAGGTCGGGGAAAGGGTGCGCGGAGAACCACTCCACCGTCTCCTCCACCGACTGCAAAACCTGCTCCACCGTGCTCTCCGGCGACACCTCGCCGAGCAAATGGCTGAGCCGCTGCGCCGCAATGGCCTCGTCCTCGATGATTACAACTTTTTTCATTAGTGAATGGTGAATTGAGTTTTGAAACTTGAACTTTGAACTTTGAACCTTGAAACCTGATACTCACCCCATCTCCTCTCCAAGCTTAGCGAGGATGGCTTCCGCTTTCTGAGCGGGAATGAGGGGAATCTCCACGGAAAACGTTGTTCCGTCGTTGCTCACCGAGATATGCTCGCCGGCAATCAGCTCGTAGCGCTTGTCCATGTTGGATAGACCGATGCCTTCCGAGGTTGAGTTCTCCTCTTTCGGGCACATTGAGTTGCTGACCCGCAGACTGCCGTGGCCGGTGGACGCCACCGTGATGGTGAGCGGGTGCCGGTTGCTGACCACATTGTGCTTGATGGCGTTCTCTATCAGCAGCTGCACGCTGATGGGCACCACGTAATAGCCGCTTTGCACCTCGTCGAAATGGCGGACAACCGTGAGGCTGTCGCCGTAACGGATATTCATCATGTAGAGGTAGGCGTCAGCGAAGGCGATCTCGTCGGCCAAAGGCACCAGCTTGTTCTGCTGGATGGTATAACGGTAGGTGGAGGCCAACTGCATCAAATAGGCCTGCGCCTTCTCGTCGTCGGTCCCGATCAGCCCGCTCAGCGTGTTCAGCGAATTGAACAGAAAGTGCGGATCCAACTGGTTCTCAAGCGTTTCATAACGCACCAACAGATTTTCGGACTGCAGGCGTTCGTTCTCCATCTCCATCTGATGGCGCCGGCTAAGCATGTAAATCAGCACTGTAATCAAGATGGTGATGACGGCAATCAAACTGTCTTTCAGCACATTGTCACCAAGATGCTCCAGCAGCTGCCCTTCGTACATCTGGTTTTTCACCCAGTTGGAGAGCAAGGAGAAAGAGGTGGCGATGACCAGCGCCCCTATGGTGGCCAATGCGAATCGCCAGGCCACGCGCATGCCGCTCTTGAGGATGCTGAAGACGTAGAGGAACAGCAGGAAGAACAGGGCGCAGTTCAGCGAAAGCGTTAGCACGAAGTGGAAGTCAGGAGCCACGGTCCAAGTCTGCGTGTTCAGCTTTCCCAGCAACATAATGACGGTCAACAAGATGCCGGTCGGAATGGACATGTAGAGCGCATTCCGCACCGTGAAGGGCGTGACCATCCGCAACGGTTTCAGCGTTTCGAGGCTCTTGCGCTTCAAAATGGCGGGCGTCATCGTGACGACTGACCTGAGGCGTTCTTTATTTAGCATAAACTTGGAAATCTACGTGTGTTGACCCGCTCAGCTCCGCCTCGACTTCTCGAAATCGGCAATCGCCTCTTCTGCATCGCTTCAAACTGGTCGATGGAATTGTCGATGGAGTATTTCTTTGCTGATTCGGAATAGATTTTCTCCATTCGCCGCTTCTCCTCGGGGTTGTCGAGCCAGTAGTCGATGGCGCGTGCCAGATCCTTGGGGGCGCCGGCTCTGAAGAGGCTCCGATGGTCGAGGGCGAACTGCTTCGTGGCCGAAAGCCTGCTGTTGGAGATGACGGGCACGAGCCCTGTGGCGAAGGCTTCGATGCAGGAAATGGCCTCGGACTCCATGTCGGAAGCGTGGACATACAAGTCACACTGTCCCAAAAGGTTGAGAAGTTCATCCTTGGTGAGATAGGTGAAAATTGGCGGGTTCTTGAGCTTTTGACCCAGTTTATAATACTGTTTGTATTTCGGTCCTTTTCCGGCGAACACCAGTTGGATTTTGTCTCCGTATTTGGAGTATTGCAGGGCATTGATGATAAGGTCCTGACGCTTTTTGCCGGCCAAACGCCCCACCATCATGATGAGGATTTTGTCGGCATATTCTGGGCTCCTGGGCGTTTTCGTCCAGGTGAAATCCGATTGGATGCCGTTGGAGATGGGATGAATCTTGGTCGTATAGCCGCGCTTCTCGATTTCGCCGGCCATGAACTGCGACGGGGTGTGCACATGGCCGTAATGGTTGTAGGTGGTGTTGCGGAACAGCCTGAAAATGGCGTTGTTGACCCAGGCGATGTTCCCCATACCGATACTGGAGGTGATGTTTTCAGGCTGGATATGGAAGGCGGCCGTGGAGGGCTTGCCTAACTTGTCGGCGATTTTTTTCGCCTTCGCCTCCATCACGAACGGCATGTAGCAATGGACGATGTCCGCCCATTGCACCGCCTCGGTGAGCGTCTTCCGCTTCCATTTGGCGAACTGGAAGCCGTGTTTCGAGATCAGCCCCTGGAAAAAAGGGACTTTCAGCTCAGGAAGCCCGTAGATGTCCTCCTTTGCCTCTTTGCAGGTGGTCAGGATGCGCACCTCATGGCCTCGTTTGCGAAGCTCGTCCGCGAAACGCTGCGCGGAAATGCTTGTCCCGTTGTTGTTGGTGAAGTAGGCGTCTATTACGAATAAGATTTTCATTTTCTGATTTTCTTATTATTTTTTCGTATTTGATTTCGTCCTATCCTTTATTGGATGTCCACATCCATGCTATTTTTTTGAAGCGGCAAAGATAGCCTTTTTCCGTTTAACTCGAACGTCCACCCCTCTTGCTTCAGCCGCTCGTGGAGGAAGAACAGCCGGTAGAAGAGGCACGACAGCAGGAAATAGCCCCCGGCCTGGATCCACAGCATCAGGTACTCGAACTGCACCTGCCTAAGCTGCGCCCCCATCGAGTTGATGCGGACAAAGCCCTGGATGCCGTGCGTGGAGGGGAACAGGTAGGAGAAGTAACGCCAGAAGGCAGGCATGTTGGACCTCGGCCACACCACACCTGACAGGAACAGCAAAACCACGCTGAAGAAGATGCAGGTGAGCACCACCGTGTCGCGCTCGCGGATGAACATGCCCACGGTCATGCTGAAAGCGACGGTGGCCAGCATGAAGGGCAGTAGGAACAGGCAGAGGTCGCCGAGACGGCCGATGTGGGGCAGTCCGAACACCCGCGGCAGCAGCACCAGGTCAATGGCTATCAGCGGGATATAGATCATGATGTAGGCAAGGGAACGCCCCAGCACCACCCGATAGACGCTCTGGTTGCGCAGCCGCTCCGGGATGACGTTCACCGTCTGTCCCTCTTCGCGGATGGTGCCCGACAGGATGCAGATGCCGAGGAACAGCGTCTGGTGGATGACCAGGGCGAGCAGCGCCGGCACAAGAAAACTGGTGAAGCCGCCCGCCGGTGAGAAGAGCTTCACATCATCGTAGGGGATGGCCGCAATCATCTCCTCCGCATCCGCGCCCGTCGTGCCGGCCATGGCGTATCGCTCCAACTGGATGTGGCGCATCTCGTCGAGCATCACGCTGCTGGCCCCCGTGAACACGCTGCGGTAGTACAGAAAACTGCTCATGTCGCAGAACAGGCAGAGTCTCGCTTGCTCGCCGTTGACAATCAAGTCGTTGTATTCCTTCGGGAAATAGAAGATGCCGTTGATTTTGCGCTGGTGCATCATCGTTTCGGCCTCTTCGAGGGTGTTGCAACGGAAATCGACGTTCACTTCGGGGGTGGCATCCAACTTGTGGATGAACCGCCGGCTCGACGCGCTTCGGGAGTCGTCCACCACCGCCACCGGGAGGTTGCGCACGAGTTCGTGCTTGTAGATGGCCCCGAAAATCAGCGGGTAGAGCAGCGTGGCCACAAAGAAAATCAGCATCACGCCGCCGTCCGTGAAAATGCGGTGCAATTCCAAGGTGAAAACCTCGAAAATGTCCTTCAGTCCAGATGATATGGTTTGAATGAGTTTGCTCATAATCTTTTGTGTATTATTGTTTTACAAGGAAGTTTGGCAACTGTTCGCGACACTCTTCCGGGCTAATAACAACCCTCCCATCAGGCCTGGGACGAGAAAGAGCAGCAACAGGCAGAGATGCGGCCAGTAGTCGGTGAACGTGCCGCCGAAAAGGGCAATCTTGGCGTAGGCGAGATAGTGGTGCCGCAGCGGGAAGATGTAGCTGAGGGCCTGCAACGCGGGCGGCATACTATCGACAGGATAGGAGAAGCCGGCCATGGAGAAGGAGAGCATACCGTAGATGCCGCCCACGCTGACGGCCAAGTGCTGGTTGGGAATAAGCCCCGAAAGGAACACACCCATGGCCTGCATGGCGAGGATGAACAGCAGCAGCGTGACCGACAGGGCGAGGAAACTCCCCCGGCACACGAAGTGGCAGCCCCCGAACATCACGATGTTCCCCACGATGCCCAACAAGGTGAACCAGAAGGTGTAGGGCAGCAGTTTCCCGAGCAGGGCACTGAGCATGTCGCCGTTGGCCGTCTCTAACCAAACTTGATAGGTATTATGCTTTAACTCATTTGTTATCATATAGATGGTGAAAAGAAGAGCCATCACGCCAATGATGCCGGGCAGCATGGTGGTGAGGACGTAGGGAAGATAGCTGCCCCACGGGTTGCTGATGAGGTGCGCGTCGATTTCCACGGGCTGCAGCATACCCATAATCTGCGTTTCAGACATGCCCTTTTTCCGCAGCACCTCGCGCTGCACGGCGGCGGAGGCCAGTTTCCCGATGGTGCTGAGAGTCTTGTAGCTCAGCGTTCCCGACAGCAGGTAGGCGTTGTTGCTGTAGAGGGCGAGGTGCGGGGCCTTGAAGTCGAGCATCGCCGAATAGGTGCCGGCGGGAATCTCGACGAAGGCGAAGATTTCCTGCCGCTGCATCGCCTCGCGGGCCTCGCGGTGCGTGTCATAGACGGCCACCACCGCGACCCCCTGCGTGGCGTTCAGCTCGTGGCAGAGCCGCCGCGACAGGTAGCTGCCGTCGTGATCGACCACCGCGATGGGCAGGTTCTCCGGCAGGCCTTCGTGCATGAAGGTCAGGAAGAAGACATAGCTGAACAGAATCCCGACAGTCAGCAGGATCAGATAGCGCGGATGCTGCCGCAACATGCGCAGTTCGCGACCGAGCGAGTTCACGATTCTCTTCATCATGATGCCACGGTTTTACGGTTAGCGTTGCTGCAGGATGACGGTCATGCCGGGCCGCAGGCCGGGAATCTCGCCCACTGGCACAATCTTGATGTCGAAGCTCTTGACGTCGTACTGTCCGTTGGTCTTGGTGGCGCGCCAGGTGGCGTAAGAGGCCATGGCCCTGACCGAAGTGACCTTGGCCTTGTAGGTCTGGTCGCCCAGCGCCGGAATCCGCACCTCCACTTCTTGTCCGACAGACAGGCCCTGGAGCAGGTCTTCGCGCACGCTGAAGGTGAACCAGACGTCGCTCATGTCGAGGATGGACATCACGGGCGAGCCGGTGCCCACGAGTTCGGATCGTTTGGGGTAGATTTCCGCCACCTCGCCGTCGCATGGGGCCACGAGGAAGCGGTCGTTCATGTAGGCCTCCACCTCGGAGACCGCGCCGGAAGCCTGCATAACCAGGGCGTTGGCAGCCATTTTGTCTTCGTTCTGCGCCCCCTCGCGAGCCATCTCGTACTGCTCCTTCGCGGCGTTGGCGGTGGCAACGGCGGCCTTGTACTGCGCCTCGGCCTCGTCGCGCTTCTGCGCCGAGACCACGTTCTTGTCGTACAGCGCCTGCACGCGGTCGTAGGACTTCTTGGCAATATCGACGCCGGCCTTCGCCTTCTGCCACATCTCATACGCGGAGGCGATCTGCTGCTGGCGTGCGCCGTTGGCGGCCTTGCTGCTTTGGGCGCTGGCCGCCGCGCGCGCCGCCTTGGCCTGCGTCAACTTCGCATCCACCTCAGGACTGATGATATAGACCAAGGTGTCGCCGGCCTTCACGTGCTGGGACTCGTGCACGTAAAACGTGTCCACTCGACCCGGCACCTTGTTGGAGACCCTGTATTCGTTGGCCTCCACCTCGCCCGTCAGCAGCTCCGGTTCCGGGCGCAGGGCGATGATTCCAATCAGGGCGACGATAGCCACCACGGCGATCACCACCCCGATTCCTATCCATAAATTTCGTTTTGTTGTTTCCATATTCTACTGATACTTAGTTTTTTACTTATTGAAAAAATATTGGCAATACGGTTTATCTGCCCAACGCCTGCTGGAGGTAAAGGTAGTCCATCCGCGTTTCGATTTCCGCATCCACCACCTCCGACTTGGCACTGAGCCAGGCGGTCTGGGCGGCCATCAGGTCGCTGCTGCTGATCACGCCCGCCTCGAAAGACTCGTCGGCCAGCCGCAGATTCTCCTCGGCGTTTTCCAGGTTGCTCTGCGCCTGCGCCAACTTCCTGTTGGCCACCTCCAACTCGTAGTTCAGCTTGTTCACCTGCAACTCGATCATGCCCTTGGCCTCTTCCAGCTCGTATTGCACCTGGTTGCGGCGGTGCCTGGCGGCCTTCACCGCGTAGATGTCGTTGACGTGGCAGATGGGGATGTTGACGACCACCCCGGCAGTGAACATGCCGCCGAACTTGTTCTGGTAGCCGTTGAGAATGTTGGGGTTGCTCACGAGATAGGAGCTGCTGACGGCCACATTCGGCAGCAGTCCGGAGGTGGCGATGCGCACGTTGGTGCGGGCCAGCCGGTCGCCAAGCTCCAACAGCTTGATTTCCGTGCGGTTGTCCCACACCTGCTGCATGTCGAGCGAGACTTCGGGCTGGAACATCCGCGCGGTGTTGTCCTCCGTGACGCGGTAGTCGCCGCGCAAATCGAGGCCGCAAAGCTGGTAGAGGGCCATTTTCGAGAGGGCCAGGCCGTTTTCCGCCTTGGTGAGGCTCATCCGCGCCTCGTTCAGCTTCACCCGGACCTTGGTCACGTCGCTCGGCGTGGCCACCCCCTCCTCTAACATGACCTCCACGTCGTGGCTCAGCGTGTCAAGCAGGGCGCAGTACTGCCGGGCCAGCTCCTGCTTGTGCTGCAGGGAAACCACTCGCCAGTAGGCTTCGTCAACCTGAATCATCAGCTCCTCCTTCTGCTTGTCAACCTGAAGCTTGGCCGCCTCGTTCGACAGTTTGGATAGCTGGTACATGGCACGTATCTTGCCACCCATATAGACGGGCTCCGACACCGTGACCGCCCCGGCGAAGACGTGAGTCATATCGATGTTGAAGGCATCGGTGATCTGATGCCCCATGTCGTTCAGCATCTCCTCGGGACTCACGGAACCATATGCGTCTAACAGCGCCTGCCCGATTCGAGGATCCACCTGCGAAAGCCTTCCCGCAAAATCCTCCACTGAGGTGTTGTAGGACGCCATCATCGTGGTGCCCATGGTGTTGATGGAATGCTGTTGCTCGTCGCTGAGCAGGGCGATGCTCTTCTGGTTCCAGTTGTACGTCCCGTTCACCGAAATCTTCGGGAAAAAGTTCGCGATGGCCGCGCCTTTCAGGGCATCGGTCTCCTCCACCTTCTCCTCGGCGATTTTCAGCCGGTTGTTGGACTCGGCGGCGAGGCGGCGGCACTCTTCCAAACTCAAGGCCTGCTGCGCCTGCGCGAGGGGAATTGCCCAAAGCAGGACTGCCATCCAAAGGGTTACATTCACTTTTTTCATCTTTCCGTTATCTTCGTTGATTCAGGTCGCGAAAGTAGGAATGTTTCGCCGGGTGATGATGAAGAATCGGTCTGAAGCGGAAAAAATGAGGTCCGAAGCGGGCGGACTTTGGAATCTCATTGCCGTTGGCCCATGGAGAGGTACCGTCTATACATGCTTTCCGGATGCAAAAAAAAAGCGGGGAATCGACAAGATTCCCGCTTTTTTTTTGCAAGTGTGCTCTCGCAACAGGCTACTTCAGATTCGTGTCGAACCAGTCGATGAAGTTGCGGTGCCAGAGGAGACTGTTCTGAGGTTTCAGTACCCAGTGGGTTTCGTCTGGGAAGTAGAGGTAACGGCTCGGGATGTGGCGCATCTGTGCGGCGTTGTAGGCCGCCATGCCCTCGGAAGCCACGATACGGAAGTCGAACTCGCTGTGAATCACACAAATCGGGGTATTCCACTTGTCGACAAACAGGTGCGGGGAGTTGGCGTAGCTCTTCTTGACCTGCGGGTTGTTCCAATCCCAGTAAGGACCGCCGATGTCCCAGTTGTCGAACCACATCTCTTCAGTCTCTAAATATTGCTGTTCGAAATTGAACATGCCGTTGTGCGCCAGGAAGGCCTTGAAACGACGACCGTCGTTGTAGCCCTTCACGTCGTGGTTGTGACCGGCGAGCCAATAGACGCTGTAGCCGCCGAAGCTGGCACCGCATGCGCCAAGCCGCTCCTTGTCAATCTGTTTCACGCTGTCAGCGAAGAAGTCCGCCGCCCGCATGTAGTCTTGCATACATAAGCCGCCGTAGTCGCCGCTGATCTCCTCGGTCCACGCTTGGCCGAAGCCCACGGTGCCGCGACGGTTGGGCGCGATGATGAAGTACTCTGCGCCGCTCATCACCATGAAGTTCCAGCGCGTGCTCCAGAACTGGCCCACCTCAGATTGCGGACCACCCTCACAGTAGAGCAGGGCAGGGTAGGTCTTCGTGCTGTCGTAGTTGTACGGATAAATCAGCCAAGTGAGCATGTCCTTGCCATCGACCGTCTTGATCCAGTGCTCCTCAACTTTACCCATGCGCACTTGCGAGAGAATGTCGTCGTTGATGGAGGAGATTTTCTTGCCCTCGCCCTTGTTGTCGGTCAAGTTATAGACGTAAATCTCTGACGGATATTGCATGGACACTTGGTCGGCGTAGAGTTTGCCGTTGACCAGCTCAAAGCTGTGGACGTCGTGATAACCGTAGGATATCTGGCGGAACTCTTTGGTCTCGCGGTTGCAGGCGAAGATTTGGTCGGTGCCGCGGTAATAGACCACACCGAGGATCTCCTTGTCGTCATCGGTCCAGCTGATGCCGGTGAAGTAGTAGTCGAAGTTTTCGGACATGTTGGTGCGTTCACCGGTTTCGAGATTCATTACCATCAGGCGGATTAAATCGCTTTCGTAGCCGTCGCGCTCCATGCTCTCCCATGCGATGTACTTGCCGTTGTGGCTAAACACGGGGTTCTGATCGTAGCCCATGATGCCTTCGCTGAGGTTTTGGGTCGTTTTCTTCTCAATATCGTAGAGGAAAATGTCGCTGTTGGTGGAATGCGCGTAGTCGTAGCCAGTCTTTTTGCGGCAGGTGTAGGCGATTTTCTTGCTGTCGGGGCTGTAGTTGTACTGCTCGACACCGCCCCACGGGCGCATCGGACACTCGAAGGTACTGTCGATGAGGCAGACGGCGTGCTCCACATCCACCTTGTCGCCGAATTCAGCGAGGAAGATCTGCGGGTATTCATCCACCCAGTTGTCCCAGTGGCGGTACATGAGGTCCTCGTTGATGCGTCCGGTGGTCTTGTCGAGGCCGGCGTACAGCTTGTCGAGGTGGCCGGGGCGCGTCACGGGTTTGGTGGTGATGAAGACGATGGACTTGCCGTCGGGGGCGAGTTTGAAGCCCTCGAAGCCGCGCTCGTGGGTGGCGATCTCCTTCTCGCGGCCGTTCTTCACGGTCATGGAGATGATGTGGTTGTCGCGGCAGAAGAGCAGTGTCTCGTCATCGTCCCACACGAGGTTGAACTCGGAGGCGGCTGTGGTGGTGAGGCGCGAGACGTTCTTGCCTTCGGAGGTCATGAGGTAGATCTCGGCGTTGCCTTTGTTCTGCTCCATGTCGTAGTAGGTCACGATGTAGGCGATTTGGGAGCCGTCGGGGGAGACGGCCTTCTCCGTCATCTTGCCCAACGCCCACATCACCTCGGGGGTGAAACGGCCGTCCTGGACCTGGATTTCAGGTTTGCCGATGACCTTCTCATCGGACGTTTCCTGCTTTTTCGTGCAGGCACAAATCAATGCCAGCAAAGCAATTGCGATAAAAATTTTCTTCATATTTAGAGAAATTTAAGTTTCATATTTGAAAGCGCAAAAGTAAAAAAAAAACGTATTTTCGCGGCGGAAATTGAACATGGAGAAACAGATAGTGATAATAGGGGGAGGCATCGGCGGACTGTTTACGGCCGCGCTGCTGGGCATGGAAGGTCACAAAGTGACTGTCCTGGAGCGGAGTTCACACATTGGCGGGGGACTTCAGTCGTTCAGCCGGAATGGTGTGACTTTCGACGCGGGCATGCACGTGGTGGGAGGACTTCAGCCCGGTGGCTCGCTCAACCGCATCTGCCGCTATCTCGGAATCCTCGACCAACTGCACTATCGTCAGGTGGATGCGGATTGCGGGGATGAGGTGGTCTGTTTTGAAGATGGGATGACCTACCGCATTCCGCAGGGTAGGGAACCGTTCACGAAATATTTCCAGCAACTTTTCCCTGAAGAAAAAGAGAACATCCAACGTTACGTGGATCACCTCTTTGCACTGGCCGACCAGGTTGATTTTTTCTTCCTCCGTCCAGGCAGTGGCTCGACCCCAAGCAGTGATGAGGCATTTTACGAACCATCTGCACAGTTCATTGCCCGTTATGTTCACAACCCGAAGTTACGCAGTTTGTTAGCCTATTTGAGCCCTTTGGCTGGCGGGGATGCGGGATATACCCCCGCCTATGTCTTCGCTCTGATCAACTACTTGTATATCAATGCTCATTCCCGTTTTGAAGGACCGGCGGAACAGCTGGCGGATGCTTTGGTGTCGAAAATCAGGGAGTTGGGGGGAGAAGTGCTGTCTGATACCGAGGTGACAGCCATCCATTTGGAAGACGGCCGGGTGCGGTCGCTGACCACTGCCGACGGCCGGACGTTCACCCCTGAATGTGTGGTCTCCTCTATTCACCCGCAATCGTTGCTGAATATCGTCGATGGTCAGATTTTCACAAAGGCCTCCCGTAATCGTCTGGCAACGGCTCCGAACAATTACTCGGCTTTTTGTGTCTATGCTGTGCTCAAGGAAGGGACGTTCCCGTACCTCAATCATCCTTGTTATTGTTGGGACAGTTATGACAAGGTGTGGCAGTTCGGCAAATACGATCAGGAGAATTGGCCGCAGAATTTTGTCTATTTCACCCCGTGCGAACGAAATCAGGGACCTTATGCCCGCGCCTTGCAGGTGATCGTTTTCTCGCCCTTCTCTATGTGCGAGCAATGGGCAGACACCACCGTGGGTAAACGGGGTGCCGATTATGAAGCTTGGAAATCAAAGCATACAGATCTGATTCTGAATAAGATAGAAAAGTCCAGACCTGGATTCCGGAATTGTGTGAAACAGGTATATGCCGCAACGCCTTTGACGGTTCGCGACTACTATGACCAGCCGGAAGGTTCGCTTTACGGTCTGCTCAAGGACAGTCGCAGCCCGTTTTCCGGTTATCTGCCGATTCGCACAAAAGCCGAGAATCTATTTATGACGGGCCAAAATGTTTATCTGCACGGCTGCTGCGGAGTGCCTCTCACCGCGGTGATGACGGCTGAGGCGGTGATCGGGGAAACGGACGGGATTGTCCGAAAAATGTAGAATGTAGAATGAAGAATGTAGAATGTAGAATAGTGATTGTGACATGCGTGATGTTGCTGGTGAACAGTGTTTTCGCGCAGAAGTTGACGGAGTTTTTGCCGGAGAAGCACTCCGATACCGCTGTGGTGGTCTGTCCAGGCGGCAGCTATTATTGGTTGGCGAGAAAGTCGGAGGGCAGGGATGTCGCGTTGTGGCTGAATAAGAACGGTTATGCCGCATACGTGTTGGAATATCCGGTTTCGGGCTGGTGGTCGTGGTTCACCCACATCCGCCGTTCCTGTTGCACGCAATATCCCTCACAGCTTGAGGCGCTCGAAGATGCGTTAAAAACCGTTAAATTGAAAGGTTATCGAACAGTCGGGGCAATGGGCTTTTCCGCTGGCGGACATTTGGTGATGAGCGGGGCGGTTTTCCTTCCCGACAGCACCGCGCCCGATTTCGTGGCCCCCATATACCCGGTGATCACTATGCGCGAGCCATACGTGCACAAGCGCTCCCGCCGCGGACTCATGGGAGAACGTCGCCAACACAACCCCGTGATGTGGGACTCTTTGTCGTTGGAACTCCACGCCGATCAGGTGCGCTGTCCTGTATTCCTGCTCAGCTGCGATGACGATCCCACCGTTGATTGGCCTAATGCCCAGATGATGGCTGATTCGTTGGCAGCCAAAGGCAAACCGTGTCATATTCTCCGGCCAAAAACAGGCGGACACGGTTTCGGGGTGAGTCCCGAGAAGATGGCGGGAAAGGAATGCGCGGTTTGGCCCGAAGAGTTCCTGAAATGGTTGCGCGGTTCATAATAAATGTTAATTTTGCCGCCGTTTTTCAAAAGATTATGATTGACAAAAAGAAGGATATAGAGTTCGCTTCCCCTGAGGAGATCAAGGCGTTCCAAGAGGCGAAATTGCGTGATGCGTTGGCCTATTTGCAGCACAATTCCCGCTACTATCAGCGTATGTTCGAACGCTACCGAATCAACATCAATAAAATCCGCACTGTTGAAGATCTTGTGAATATCCCTTTCACCGAGAAAAAAGACCTTCAACTCTTTAATGAGGACTTCCTTTGTGTGCCGAAGGAGAAGGTGATCGACTATATCACCACGAGCGGCACGCTGAGCGATCCCGTGACCTTCTGCTGCACCGAAAATGATCTCCAACGCTTGGCATATAATGAGAAGAAGAGTTTCGAATGTGCTGGTTTACAGCCTGGTAATATCCTCCAGCTGATGGTCACCCTTGACAAGCGGTTTATGGCAGGACTGGCCTATTTTCTTGGATTGCGCGAACTTGGCGCGTCTGTCATCCGTGTGGGCAATGGCATCCCTGAACTGCAGTGGGACACCATCCAGCGCATCAAGCCCGACAGTATCATGTGCGTGCCGTCGTTCATTCCGAGGCTAATTCAATATGCTGAGGATCATGGGATTGACTACCAGAATTCCAGTATCCGTAAGATTATTGGAATAGGGGAGAGCCTGCGCAACCAAGACTTTTCGCTCAATCTTCTTGGCGAACAGATCAAGTCGAAATGGGATGTGGAGCTTTACGCCACCTATTCCTCCACCGAGATGGGTGCGACATTCAGCGAGTGCGAGTACGGTGTGGGCGGTCACGTGCATCCAGAACTTATCATTGTGGAGATCATCGGTGAGGACAACCTGCCTGTGCCTGATGGCGAGACTGGCGAGGTGGTGGTCACGACTCTCGGGGTGGAGGGCATGCCGCTCTTGCGCTTCCGCACGGGCGATATGTGCGCGAAAATCACCGAGCAATGTCGCTGTGGCCGAAACAGTTATCGTCTTACTCCGTTGGTGGGCCGCAAGAACAACATGATCAAGCTGAAGGGCACGACGCTGTATCCGCCCGCGCTGATGGATGTGCTCAACAACACCCCGTTCGTGCAGAATTACGTCATCTATGTGCAGGATTCACAGCAGGGCACCGACGAGGTGGTCGTGAAGGTGGGGCTGAAATCGGAGGTTATAGAACAGAACACACGCTTCAAGAACCATCCCGAGGAGATTGTCAACGAATTGAAAAACCGCTTCAGGGCGCATGTGCGTGTGGCTCCTATTGTAACGGTGGAGCCTGTTGAGGAGATACAGCGCATCAATTTCCCGCCCAGCGCGCGGAAGCCCGTGAAGTTTGTGGATTTGCGGGCGAGGGTTCAGAATGTGGGGCGATGAGTCGGGACAGGGTGTGAAAGAGTAATGCAAAAAAATCGTATCTTCGCGGCCGTAAATTCGAAAAACTGATGAATCCCATTTTTACCCTCAAGGATGTTGAAAAAATCGTTTACGGTGAAAAAAAGATAGCCTTTTCCGACCTTCCGATGGACAAGGTGGCGGAATGCTACGATTTTCTGAAGGATTTCAGCGCGGACAAGATTATCTACGGCATCAACACCGGTTTCGGGCCGATGGCGCAATGGCGAGTAGATGACGACCATCTTACCGCTTTGCAGTACAACATCATACGCAGTCACTCCACGGGTGCGGGCGAACCGCTGCCCGACGAGTGCGTGAAAGCAGCCATGGTGGCCCGCCTCGGAACGTTCCTCCAAGCCCGCTCCGGCGTGCATCCCGACTTGGTGAAGCTGCTCGTGGAGATGATCAATCGCGACATTCTCCCGATGATTCCCTGTCACGGCAGCGTGGGGGCCAGCGGCGACCTTGTGCAGCTGGCGCACCTCGCCCTTGCAATGATCGGGGAAGGAAACGTTCACTACCACGGAGAGTGGCGACCCGCGGCGGAAGTGCTGAAAGAGAATGGGTTAGAACCGTTCAAGATCCATATTCGCGAAGGCCTCTCCATCACCAACGGTACCGGCGTGATGACCGGAGTGGCAATGGTCAACCAGTTTCAGGCTGAGCAACTTCTCGATTGGGCGACGCTTGCCGCCGTGATGATGAACGAGATCGCCGGCTCCTTCGATGACTTGATGGCAGAGCCCCTCAATGCGGTGCGCCGTCACGAGGGACAGCAGATTATCGCAGCCCGTATGCGCACGCTCGCCCGCGATAGCCAATGTCTGCAACAACGTGAGCACCAGCTCTATAACGGGAATCATACCGAAACAACCTTCGATCATAAGGTACAGCCCTATTACTCGTTGCGTTGCGTGCCGCAAATCCTTGGCCCGATTTATGAAACGCTAACCAATTGCCGTCGTGTGCTCGAGGAGGAGGTCAATTCCGCTTGCGACAACCCGATTGTGGATCCTGAGACCCGCAACGTATATCACGGAGGCAACTTCCATGGCGACTACATCTCGCTGGAGCAAGACAAGGTGAAGATTGCGATGGTGCGTTTGGTGATGACTGCCGAGCGGCAGCTCAACTACCTTTTCCATGACCGCATCAACGGCATCCTGCCGCCGTTCCTCAATATGGGCACACTGGGCTTGAACTACGGAATGCAGGCCTGCCAGTTCACTGCCACCTCCACCACCGCCGAGTGCCAGACGTTGGCTATGCCCAACTACGTGCATAGCATCCCGAACAACAATGATAATCAGGATATTGTGAGCATGGGTACCAACACTGCACTGCTCACCCGCAAGGTGATAGAAAATGCATGGCAGGTGCTGTCTATCCAGTATATAGCCCTCGCCCAAGCTGTTGACTGTCTGAATATTGCCGACAAACTTGCACCGATTTCACGGCAGGTCTATCGCCAGATCCGCGAAATCTGTCCGGTGTTTGTGGAAGACACTCCGTTTTACGAAGACTTTCGTAATGTGGAGGCCTTCTTGCGGAAACAACAGCTGAAACTGTATTAAGGGTCAATAGGAATATCGTAAGGACAAGGCGCTGCAAAATTTAACAGGCGATGTGGCTCACGCGTAACTGTGCATCCCTCCAAGCAGAAAATTCACTCCGAAATAAGTGATCAACACGCTCAGAAAGGCCAAAATGCCGTAGATGTGGAAAAACATCGGTTTTTGGAACGATTTCCAGACCGAGTTGTGCAACGGGGCGGCGTAAACCAGCAGGGTGATGAGCGCCCACACCTCTTTCGGATCCCACGACCAGTAGTTACCCCACGAGATGTTGGCCCACACCGCACCGATAAAGATGCCCGCCGCGAGCAACGCCACGGCAGGGTAGAGCATGATCATGCTTATGTCGCGCAGACGCTCCAGATATTGCGTGTTCGACGGCTGCGTGAAGCGGACGATCACCGCGCTGATGCCGTTCAGCATGACGAAGAACAGCAGTGCGTAGGCAATCATGATGACAGTGACGTGCAGACTGAGTAGCGGTGACGAGAGCACCGGCATCAGATGGGTGACTGGCGGGTTGGAGCCACTCATCATCTGCACCAGCAACGCAAAACCGGTCATCAGCAGGCCGGCAGGCAAAGCCATTTCGTATTTCCGTGCCATAATCAGCGTGATGATGCAGATGCTCAAGGCCAGGAGGTTCATGGAGTCGAAGCTGCCGGCCATCGGCACGTGTCCGCCAGCAATCCAACGCAGGACGAATACCACCGCTAAGAATAGACAAAGCAGTGACATCCAGCAGGTTGCGATAATACGGACGGGTTTGTGGAGCTTTCTTCCTTTCCCGAGGCAGATTAACGCCATCGCGAAACATATTAGTCCAAGGGTGATGGTCACCATGGCGAGCCATCGACCGGCCGAGAGACGGTTGTAGAGTCGCTCGGCACGATATTGCACCTTGGATTGTACTTGTCCGAGGGCGTGCTTTTCCTGATAGATTTTGGTTTTTTCGAAGACTTCATTCAGCTCGTCGAAATTGCCCGTTACGGCATATTCTTTGCAAAGACTCATCTGTTTACGGATGAAAAGGTATTCGTCATCAGGAATGTCCAAAGGTAGCTCGTCATTTTGGGAATACCAGGTCACTTGTCCGGCGCTGTCGGCGTGGGGGAAGGTTTTCAGCAGTTGGGTGTTTTGCAACATGTTGATAATCTGCTTTTTCTCCTCGGCTTCGCGAATTTTGTTCCGTTTCAGGTCGCGCTCAATTCTGGGCGTCGGCTCGTTTTGCCATTCGTCGGTGTAGAAGAGCCAGCCGCTAAAGACCTGCTCCGGGGTGTATCCTTTGTAACGGGCGCTGCCGTACAGCTTGGTGGTGAAGTCCTTGGCGAGGGTCTGCAGCGGGCAGACGCGGCCTTTGTACATCACGTACATCTGTCCCATCTTGTCGGCGCTCTCCCTCGGCAGGACACTCGGCTTGTCGGCGGCTCGTGCGGGCTGGGCGGCGCACAGCGTCACGAGGACCAGCAGCGCGGCGGCCTTGCCGGCGGTATTCCGCAAGAGTGTCCGGAACTGTCCGTTTCGCTCGACGAACAGCCCGATCAGGGCGATGAACAGCAGGATGTAGCCCGCGTATGTCACCCCGACGCCCCAAGGATCGTGTGCGACGGACAACACGGAGTTGCCTTCCTCGTCGTAGTCGCTCTGGTAAAAGCGGTAGTGGCGATGTTTCAGGATGTTGTTCATCGAGATTTTTGCGTCTGAGACTGTGCCGTTGTCGGAAATTTGTAGATAGCTCACGAAATCCATCGGCGTGCGGGTGCCTGGGTAGGTTTCCACCTCAAAACGGTTGAGGGTGAGCGAGAAGGGGAGTTTCGCATCGCGGGTGTCGCTGTGTTTGTCAATGGAGAAGCTGCTGACGGGTTTCCCAGGCGAAAGGGTCATCTCGCCGTGTTGTCCGGTGGTCATCGTCAGCAAGGCACCGAGCAGGATGAGCAGCACGGAGGAGTGCAGGGTACAGATGACCGGCCGTTGCCAGCTTTTGCGAGTGATCATCATGACCAGCATTCCGATGGCCAGCAATGCCCATAGGGCCACGAACCACCAGCTGCCATAGACGTGGTTCAGTGCGTATTCGTTGCCGTGGAATTTCTCCACGACGGAGCCCGCCGCCATTGCGACGATCAGGGCGATGAGGAGGGAGGAGAGGAGGTGACGGAGGGGTTTCATCTAATTATGAATTATGAATGATGAATGTTGAATGATGAATGAAAAAGGGTTGCAAAAATAGGAAAAATGTAGAGACGCAATGCATTGCGTTGCGTCTCTACGGTATTGCTAACGTTTGGCTTCAATAACCAATAACCAATAACCCATAACCATTAAATAGCATTGATGAACTTCACCACTGCGTCGCGGTCTTCTTTGCTGAGGTTACGGAACTTCTCGACGGTCCAACGGGCGTCGCTTTGGGCGCTGCCGTGCCACATGATGGCCTCGATGACGTTGCGGGCGCGGCAGTCATGCAGACGGTCGCTGGAGCCGGTGCAGATGGCGGAGAGACCGCGGCCCCAAAGCGGGGTGGTTCGGCACCAGCCCGTGCGGATGTCGTTCTTCATGCAAAGACGGTGCTGCACCATGTCGGTGTAAGGCCATATCTTCTGGTTGGGATAACGCGGCAGACGGCTGTCCCCCGTGGTGAAGAAGCCGTTGGGGTCGGTGAAGCGGTCGGGACCGGTGGTCCAGCTGGGACGGTGACAGGTGGCGCATCCGATTTCGCGGAAGATCTTGCGGCCCTTCTGCACATCCTCGTCTTTGAGGTTACGGGCGGCAGGCACGGCCAAACCGCGGTGCCACACCATCAGGTTCACGTAATCGTCGTTGCTCATCTCAGCAGGTAATTCTTTGCTCATCAGATAGTTGTAGATGTCGGTCTCAGGATTTCCGGTCTTGTTGTATTCAGGGAAATAGGTGTAGAATTCGGCTTGCACCTGCGGGTCTTGCGAAGCCACGCGGGCGTAGGTCTCGGTCATGTAGTGGTAGCGGCGGTCGCCACGGGTCACGTTGGTGATGTTCCAGATGGCGTTGGCGCCCGGACCGTCTTGCAGCGGACCGCGGGAGCAGGCGTAGGTGAAGCGCTTCGGATGGTTGGTCTTACCGTAAAGTCCTGTGGGTGCCCAGTCTGTGCCAGCCCACATCGCGGGGTTCAGGTTCGCGCCAGCCATCGACTCACGCAGGTATTGCGCCTTCAGCGAGTCGTCGGGGATGGCATCCAACAGTCCGGTACCATAGATGCCGATGGTTGATTCCAGGCGCACAATCTCGCTGCCGTATGGGATTTGCACTCCGTTGGATTCCAATGGGACGTAGTACGCCGAAGCGGGAATGTAAACTTCGGGATAAATCAGACTGTAAGTCTCGCCGTCGGGGAAGCGGTTGCCCCATTCATCCACGTAGTCTAACCAGCTGATTTGGATTTGGCTCTCGTCAATGGGTGCCTTGAAGGGCGGCACGGCTTTGGTCTGCGGCATGCCCGTGAGCGAACTCACGTAGTTGTCGTTCTGGTCGGTGACCACCAGCAGGTAGCCGTTGCCCCAGTCACTGGCGGCATAGCGGTCCATGCGTTTGCCATGGCCGTAGCCCGGGTGACAGGCGATGCAGGAGCTGCGGATGTAGAGCGGTCCCAGTCCATTGAACGGCGGCGTGTTGATGTTGAAATCGCGCTCGAAGAGGTACTCGCCGTACTTGAACGCGGCGATGTCGGTGACCGCCGGGGCGGGGTCCTCGTAGGCGGACGACGAACTGTTGAACGTTGTGCCCAACTTGCCGCCGGCGTAGGTTTCCTCCTCAATCCAGGACATCTCGCCGTTCTCCGGCTTGTGGCAGCCCGCAAATAAGAATAATCCCAAAATAATAATGATTGTCGTTATTTTTTCCATAATTCAGCATTCATAATTCAGCATTCATAATTCAACATTCATAATTCAACATTCATAATTATTCTTCGTACGTTCTCAACGCCTCGTTGACTTTCGAGAGCACGTCGTCGAGATTCTGGCAAGCCTCGATGGCTTCCCCATTAGCGGGGTTGGTGTAGTTCTGCACAAACGGGCGAGGCATGGCGTTGATCTTCTCCAAAGCGGTGTTTATGGCTTCTTCCACTTTGTTGTCGAGACCTTTGTCCATCTTCTTGACATAGGCGTGCAGGGAGAGCTTGTCATTGCGCTGGCCTTCGATGCCGCCGTAGTAGGCGTTCTGGATGCTGAGGATGTTGTCGTAGAAGTCCTCAATGGATTTCTGGCTGTAAGGAGACTCGATGTAGTTGGCGTCTTCGCCGTTGTAGGGTTTGCCGATTTTGGAGGTGCCCACCTCATCGGCGATGGTCTTGCAGCCATCGACGATGGCCATGAGGCCGCTCACGGAGCTGGCGTAGGTACTGCCGGGGTTGCCGGCCTTCTTGAGGTTGTCACCGTAGCTGTAGCTGCCTCCATTGACGGTGCTGTTGAGCTCCAGTTCCTCGACTTTGTCGCGGTGCGACTTCGGAGCGGCGTCCCCGATCCAGCTCACCTCGAGCTGGAAGCAGCGGTTGCGCAGGTCGCCGGCCACGGCCACGGCATAGACCATCTGCGTCTCGGTGATTTCGCTGGCATTGCGCACTTGCCCGTTGTGGAAGAGGATGTACTCGATGCCGTGGAATCCGAGCAGGGCGTTGCCGAGCTGCTCGCCAGCTACCACATCGCCGTCCTCACCGGCCAAAACGGCCAGCATGTTCGGACTGCTCATCAAGTTGTTGAAGGCGTCCACGTCCAACGGCCATGAGTCGATGTGCGGGTCGATGCCGAAGTCGTTGGCGGCTCCGAAGAGGAAGGCTTCGCTCTTCTCCCACCAGGCGCGGGCGTTCAGGAAGGTCTCGCACACCTTGTTCAGGTCGCTCTGCGAATGGCTGTTCTGGAAGGTCTTCAACTCGTTGACCAGTTGGTCGGCGTAGTTGGCCAGGTTGGTGTACGTGGGCGCTACGGTGTGGTCCACATATTGTTCGATGACGGCGGCCTGCTTCTCGTTGACCAGCTCGCCGTTGCCGTGATTACAGCTGGTTGCTACCAGCGTGATTGCCACCATTGTGGCGATGATTGATTTTTTCATATCTGTTTGGTTTTATAAAAGTCATGATGGAAGAATCCCGCCCAGGTGATGCCGAGGGCGCACCAGGGCTCGGGGTTGTACTGTTCTTTCAGCAGCCGCACGCCGCCTTCGGCCTTGATGATGATCTCCTTGATGGGACTGTAGTTGAGGCCGCCGCTCACGCAATGACGGTCGCTCCAGGCATAGTCGGTCATGTTGTGGCCGGGAATGTAGGAGTCGTAGTATTCGTAGTGGGCGAAGACGTAGAGCTTGTGACGGTCCATCTTCGGGTTTTTGTGATGATGGAAGACGTCGTAGCCGATCTCGCCGCCCGCGCTCCAAGCCGCCTGTCCTACAAGAGTCTGCGGGTAAGGAGCTTGCGAGCTGTGGGGTAGGGTGGAGTTATAGACGGAAATCAGCTCGCAGTCGCTGAGGTGGCCGTAAAGACCGCTGCCGCGCAGCACGAGTCCGCCGGTCTTGTAGCTGAAGTCCAAACCGCCGATGACCACCGTGCCGCGAACGTCCGAGTAACGCGAGGAGCCCTCGTCGGTGATAATGTCGTTGCGGAAGGTGTTGCCCACGAAGCCGCTGACGCCGATGTGCAGCCCTTTGACGCTGTAGTTATCGACACGGGCGGCCACGGCCAACTTGTTGGCGACGCGGAACTCGTAAGGAGAGGCGGAACCGTCGTGCGCCCAGCCGGAAACGCTGAACATGCTGGAGTTGAGCGACGGGATGAGCATCACGTCGTAGCGCCAGCCCTTGATGCGGCCCCACACCTCGATGCCGGTCTCGTGCCATGTGCAGGGAAGGATGGTGTTCTCGCCCTCGGGACGATAAACCCCGAAGAACTCGTTGGGCAGGTGGGCGTTGTTGGTGCCCCCGACCGGCACGACGATGTGACCGGCGCGGATGTTCATCTTCCCGTCCCAGAAGGCCTTCTGTAACCAGAACTGCTCCAGGGCGACCTCGCCGCCGCGCTCGATCTCCTTCTCGAACTCGCCGGTCTCCTCTGCCTCCACCTCCACGGCCGACTCGGTGCCGCCGTGCTCGAACTCAATCTCCGTGTTGAAGCTCCAGCCGTGACCGAAATCATAACCTAACATGATGACGGCGTGCGGCAAATCCACGCGCCCGTGACCTTTGGAGTCGGCATAGTTGGCTGCGTGGGAGTAACGGAAAACGTTGTCGCTGAAGAAGTTGTATTTATAGACGGCCTCGCCGTAACCACCAATGGTGAGCGTGCCGAGCGATTTTCCTTTGCTGGCCGACGATTCCTTGATGTTCGCCGTGTCATTCTGCTGAGCCACAACTGTCTGTAGCGCAAATAATAATAAAACCGAAAGGGTAAATGATAGCCTTTTATACATAACGTATCTTTTGATGTCGCAAAAGTGTTAAAACCACCACGATGGCAACATCACCAAAAATGGTGATATTTTGCCGGAATGTTAATAAGAAATAAGTATAGGCAACTCACTCAACTTTTTTCGTATTTTTGCCGCCTGAAAATAATCCTAGAGACATCCCGTTTGGGACAAGAACTCTGATATTTTAGGAAACAGTTATTAATTTTGAATTGTAACATGAAATACGCATTAATAACCGGAGGCTCCCGCGGCATCGGACGAGCCGTGGCCATGCGCCTTTCCCGCGACGGGATGCCCGTCATCGTCAATTATGTAAGCAACGATGCCGCTGCTGAAGAGACGAAGCAAATGATTGAGAATCAAGGTGGTGTGTGCGAATTGCTGAAGTTTGACATCGCCGATGCAGTAGCCGTTGATGCCGCGTTGCAGCAGTGGGAGGAGTCGCACCCCGATGACTATATCGCTGTTTTGGTCAACAACGCGGGCACGCGCCGCGACAATCTGATGATCATGATGGGCGACGACGACTGGCACAGTGTCATTGACACGCCGTTGAACGGCTTTTTCTACATCACGCGCCGTTTGGTGCGGACGATGATCCAGAAGCGTGACGGCCGTATCGTCAACATGGCTTCGCTTTCTGGTCTTAAGGGTGTCCCCGGACAGACCAACTACAGTGCCGCCAAGGCCGCCATCATCGGTGCGACCAAGGCGTTGGCACAGGAGGTCGCCAAGCGCAAAGTGACGGTCAACGCTGTGGCTCCCGGTTTCATTGCCACCGACATGACTGCGAATTTAGACGAGGCCACGTTGAGCAAGATGATTCCGGCGCAGCGTTTCGGCACCCCCGACGAGGTGGCCGCCGC
>Ga0247608_10002457_pt1 | contig 23182 bp, 20 predicted proteins | sample 176DNAGHGlowgp2_FD_193490 | JGI IMG/M metagenome (GOLD analysis project Ga0247608, IMG submission 193490) | Sheep rumen microbial communities from Palmerston North, Manawatu-Wanganui, New Zealand - 1766 DNA GHGlow gp2 | ecosystem: Host-associated > Mammals > Digestive system > Stomach > Rumen ...
TTCATCGTATGGTAAATGCCGGTTGTCAGTATGTCTTCATGGAGTGCTCTAGTCATGCCATTGCCCAGAAGCGTATTGGTGGACTGAAGTTTGCAGGTGGTATCTTCACCAATCTGACTCGCGACCATCTGGATTATCATAAGACTGTAGAGAACTATCGTGATGCGAAGAAGGCTTTCTTTGATATGTTGCCGAAGGGTGCTTTCGCTATCACAAATGCTGATGATAAGAACGGCATGTTTATGGTGCAGAACACCAAGGCTACCGTTAAGACCTATAGCATCCGAACGATGGCTGACTTCAAGGCTCGTATCATAGAGTGTCATTTCGAAGGTATGTATCTGGAAGTGGATGGTCATGAGGTAGGTGTGCAGTTTATAGGTAAATTTAATGTGAGCAACCTGTTAGCTGTCTATGGTGCCGCCGTGATGCTAGGCGAGAAACCAGAGGAGATCCTCTTGGTGCTCAGCACACTGAAAAGTGTTGCAGGTCGTTTGGAACCAATCCATTCGCCTGAGGGCTATACGGCAGTTGTTGACTATGCTCATACGCCTGATGCATTGGAGAACGTGTTGAAGGCTATTCATGAGGTGTTGGATGGTAAGGATGGAAAGATTATCACCGTCTGTGGCGCTGGCGGCAACCGTGATAAGGGTAAACGTCCGTTGATGGCTCAAGAGGCAGTCAAGCAGAGTGACCGTGTCATCATCACGAGTGACAATCCCCGTTTCGAGGAACCCCAGGATATCATCAATGATATGTTGGCTGGATTGGATCAGAAACAGATGAAAAAGGTGGTGAGTATCGTTGACCGTAAGGAGGCTATACGTACGGCTTGTATGCTGGCTCAGAAAGGCGATGTGATTCTGATTGCTGGTAAGGGACATGAGGACTATCAGGAAGTCAAAGGTGTTAAACATCATTTTGACGACCGTGAGATTGTGAGAGAAGTTTTTGGCGTTGCCTAAATTGTAAATGGTCAAATTGTAAATTGAGATTATGCTATACTATCTGTTTAGATTCTTAGAGCAATACAATATCCCAGGAAGTCACTTGTGGAGCTATATCTCTTTCCGTGCCCTTCTGGCCCTGATTTTTTCATTGGTCATCTCGGCTTGGTTTGGTGAGTTCTTTATCAAGTGGATGAAGCGTCGTAAGATTTTCGAGACTGAACGCGATCCGTCTATTGATCCCTTTGGCGTAGAGAAGAAAGGTGTACCAACAATGGGTGGTCTTATTATCATTGTCAGTATATTGATTCCAGTACTCTTGTTGGGGCGTATCCGTAATATCTACTTGATTCTGATGGTTGTTACCACGGTATGGCTGGGATTCCTTGGGTTCATGGATGACTATATCAAGATTTTCCGTCAGAACAAGGAAGGACTGAAGGGCAAATATAAGATAGTGGGACAGGTGTCTATTGGATTCATTGTAGGCATAGTACTCTACTTAAGTCCTGATGTGGTGATGCGTGAGAATGTGAGTGAACCACAGCAGAACAAGACAGAGGTGGTGAAACACGAGTCTGTGGCTCATAAGTCATTGAAGACAACGATACCATTCATCAAGCATCATAACTTCAGTTATTCAGACATCATGTCTTTTGTCGGAAAACATAAGGTGGCAGCAGGATGGATTGTCTTTGTCCTGATGACCATCTTTGTGGTGACAGCAGTTTCTAATGGCGCTAATTTGAACGATGGTATGGATGGTATGTGTGCAGGAAACTCTGCTATCATAGGTGTCGTATTGGGGATTATGGCTTATATGTCATCGCATATTGGATTCGCTTCTTATTTCGATATAATGTACATACCTCATAGTGAGGAATTGGTAGTGTTCCTGAGTGCCTTTGTTGGTGCAATGGTTGGCTTCCTATGGTATAATGCCTTTCCAGCTCAGATTTTCATGGGCGATACTGGTTCTTTGACTATTGGTGGTATTATCGGTGTGGGTGCTGTGATTATCCACAAGGAGTTGATGTTGCCAATTTTGTGTGGCATCTTCTTCGTGGAAAGTCTGAGTGTTATCATCCAAACCCAGTGGTTTAAATTGATGAAGAAAAAAGGACAGCGTGTGCGTGTGTTCCGTGCAACGCCTATTCATGATACATTCAGGAAACTCGACTCGCAGCTTGACTCTACGTCGCGTTATATTCTGAAGGGTTGGCCACACCGTCCTTTCCATGAGTCGAAAATCACTATCCGTTTCTGGATAACAACAATTATCCTGGCGGCATTGACTATTATAACATTGAAGATACGATGAAAAGAATTGTAGTTTTAGGAGCAGGTGAGAGTGGTGCCGGAGCAGCTGTTCTGGCGAAGAAAGAGGGTTTTGACGTGTTTGTTTCAGATATGTCAAAGATAGCCCCGCGCTACAAGCAGATGCTTGATGACCACCAGATTGTATGGGAAGAGGGACAGCATACAGAGTCGCTGATTCTGAATGCCGATGAGATTATCAAGAGCCCAGGAATCCCTGAGACGGCTCCTATGGTTAAGAAGGCTGTAGAGAAAGGTATTGGCATTATCAGCGAGATAGAGTTTGCTGGTCGCTATACCAATTCAAAGATGATTTGTATCACGGGTTCTAACGGTAAGACGACAACAACCTCGTTGGTTTATCATATATTCAAAAAGGCTGGCTATGATGCTGGTTTGGCAGGAAATATAGGCAACTCGTTGGCTCTGCAGGTGGCAGAGGATCCGCATGAGTATTATATCATCGAACTGTCTTCGTTCCAGTTGGACAATATGTATGAGTTCCGTGCTAATATTGCTATTCTGCTCAATATCACGCCAGACCATCTGGATCGCTATAATTTTGAGATGCAGAACTATGTTGATGCTAAGATGCGTATCATTCAGAATCAGACAGCAGATGATGCTTTCATCTATTGGAATGATGATCCCATCATCCAGCGAGAATTAAAGAAATATGACATCAAGGCTATTCTGTATCCGTTCTCTGAACTGAAAGAGAAGGGTTCTATCGGTTATATCTCAGAGGGAGAATATACCATTGAACAGCCTGAACCATTTAATATGGAACAGGAACAGTTGAGTCTGACGGGGCGTCATAATATCTATAACTCGCTGGCAGCAGGTATTGCTGGTAATATCGCTGGTATCAAGAAAGATATCATCCGTCAATCACTAAGTGACTTCCCTGGTGTAGAACACCGTTTGGAGAAGGTAACGACTGTGCGTGGTGTACATTATGTGAACGACTCAAAGGCTACGAATGTGGATGCCTGTTGGTATGCGCTTGACTCTATGAAGACGAAAGTAGTGCTTATCGTAGGTGGTAAGGATAAGGGAAATGATTATGACCCCATCAAACCACTTATTCTCGAGAAATGTTCTGCATTGGTATATCTTGGAGCTGATAATAAGAAATTGCATGATAACTTTGATGCACTTGGCCTTCCTGTTCGTGATACGCATTCTATGAAGGAGTGTGTGGAAGCCTGCTATGAGTTGGCTAGTCCTGGTGAGACAGTACTCCTGTCACCATGTTGCGCATCGTTCGATCTCTTTAAGAATATGGAGGATCGTGGGGAGCAATTCAAGGAATTGGTTAGAAATCTATAGGAATGGAAAAGAAAATAGGCAATCTCTTTAAGGGCGATAAAGGTATATGGACTGTGTTCCTGTTCCTTTGTCTAATCAGCATCGTCGAGGTGTTCTCTGCCTCGAGTACGCTGACCTATAAAACTCACAACTACATGATGCCACTGATCTATCATACGGCAATGATTCTTGTGGGTGTGGTTGTGGCTATCTTTATACTGAATATACCGTGCAGGTATTTCAAACTGCTGACGCCAATGATGCTGGTTCTTACCTATGCAACTCTGCTATGGGTATTGATAGGTGGCGAAAGCATCAATGGTGCTAACCGTGTTATTCAGTTGCCAGGATTCACGTTCCAACCTTCTGAGATTGCCAAGGGAACGATGGTCTTGACGGCTGCACAGATTCTCAGTGCTATGCAACGTGAGGACGAGAGTGGAGCAGATCCCACTGCCATGAAGTATGTACTCTGGCTGGTGGTGCCTGCCACAATGTTGATTGGTCTTGAGAACCTTTCAACGGCAGTGTTGCTCTTCAGTGTTATCTTTGTCATGATGTTTATTGCCCGAGTGCCATTGAAGCAGATGGGTAAGTTGACAGGCGTACTCGTATTGCTCGTCGCCCTGTTCTTGGGTCTGGTATTCTGGATGGCTAAATTAGATAAGGAAGGTCAGGAACTGGAACAGGCTCAGGCTAATGGACAGACAGAACAGGTTGTAAAGAGTACAGAGAAGAAAGACAGATCAGGATGGGAGAAATTGACTCACCGTTTCTGGACATGGAAGAACCGTATTGCAGGTAAGGATGATAAGAATGTTTCTGCCGAGGAGTACAAGGTTACTGATAAGAACTTCCAGGTGACTCATGCTAACTTTGCAATTGCATCATCGGGCATCATTGGTAAGGGACCTGGTAACTCTGTAGAGCGTGATTATCTGCCACAGGCTTTCTCTGATTTTATCTATGCGATTATCATTGAGGAAATGGGACTGCTTGGCGCTATAGCCGTAGTATTTCTATATGTGATTCTCCTGTTTAGAGCAGCACGTATTGCCAGTCGATGTGAGAATAATTTTCCTGCCTTTCTTGTGTTGGGACTGACATTGCTGTTGGTGTTCCAGGCAGTCATCAATATGTGTGTTGCAGTTGACTTTGGTATCGTCACCGGTCAGCCATTGCCTCTCATCTCAAAAGGTGGTACATCAACGATAGTGAACTGTGCTTATATCGGTGTCATCTTGAGTGTCAGCCGTAGTGCAAAACGTAAGGACCAGTCTGTAAAAACTGCAGAAGTATGAAAGAATTAAGAGTCGTAATTAGTGGTGGCGGCACAGGAGGACATATATTCCCTGCCGTGTCTATTGCAAATGCTGTTCGAGAATTGCGTCCAGATGCTAAGATATTGTTTGTTGGTGCTGAGGGGCGTATGGAGATGCAGCGAGTACCGCAGGCTGGCTATGAGATTGTCGGCCTTCCTATTCGCGGATTTCTCCGTCCATTGTGGAAACCGGGAAACATCGGTGTAGCTTTGGATTATCTAAAGAGTAAGCGAATGGCCAAGAAACTGCTTCGAGATTTTCAGCCACAGGTGGCAGTTGGCGTAGGAGGCTATGCCAGTAGTGCTGCTTTAGGTGCAGCTAATAGTTTAGGCATTCCTACCTTGTTGCAGGAACAGAATGGCTATGCGGGATTGGCTAATAAGAAACTGGCTTCCAAGGCCGCAAAGATTTGTGTGGCCTACGAAGGTATGGAACGCTTTTTCCCCAAGGATAAAATCATGATGACAGGTAATCCTGTTCGCCAGTCATTACTGGATACGAAAATAACCCGTGAAGAAGCGCTTCAGTCGTTTGGCTTGAAGGCCGACAAGAGAACGGTCCTTCTGGTTGGAGGTAGCTTGGGTGCGCGTACTATCAATGAGAGTGTGTTGCAACACTTGGACGAGATTCGAAGTTCTGGCGTGCAGTTTATCTGGCAGACAGGAAAATTCTATAGTGCACAGATCGCTGAAAAACTGGAGCAAGAGGGCTGTCCTGAAAACCTCGTGGTGAGCGATTTCATTGCAGACATGGGTGCGGCCTATCGTGCAGCCGATTTGGTTATCAGTAGGGCAGGAGCCAGTAGTATCTCTGAGTTCTGCTTGATAGGAAAGGCTGTTATATTAGTGCCAAGTCCTAATGTTGCAGAAGATCATCAGACCAAGAATGCAATGGCATTGGTGAAGAATGGTGCTGCATTGTGCGTAAAGGATAGTGAGGCTGCCGAAAAACTGATTCCGATGGCTGTTGACGTAGTAAATGATGCTGCATTATTGGAGTCGTTAAGTGAAAATGTACTGAAAATGGGCTATCCTGATTCAGCAAAAGTAATAGCAAAAGAAGTGTTAAAACTCGCAGGAGCAGAGTAAATAAATAAAATGGAAGCAAAAGATATTAAAGCTGTATATTTCGTTGGTGCCGGTGGTATTGGTATGAGTGCACTGGTACGTTATTTCATTCATCGTGGCCTAATTGTAGCAGGCTACGACAAAACACCTTCTGACTTGACTCGTCGTTTGGAGAAGGAGGGCGCTTTGATTCATTACGAGGAAAACGTTGATTTGATACCTCATGCATGTAAGGACAAGGAACATTGCTTGGTGGTTTTTACCCCTGCTATTCCAGCAGAGCATCAGGAGTTGTGCTATTTCCGCGAGAATGGGTTTGAAATACAGAAACGTGCTCAGGTGCTTGGTACACTGACACGTCAGATGAAAGGACTTTGCGTGGCTGGAACTCATGGAAAGACCACAACGTCTAGCATGTGCGCCCATATCATGCACCAGAGTCATTTGGATTGTAATGCTTTCCTTGGTGGTATCACCAAAAATTATGGCACTAATTATATCGTCTCTGATTCAGAATATGTGGTGATTGAAGCTGATGAGTTTGACCGTTCTTTCCATTGGCTGTCACCTTGGATGACTGTTATCACATCAACAGACCCTGATCATCTGGATATTTATGGCACAAAGGAGGCTTATTTGGAGAGTTTCCGACATTATACGGAACTGATACAATCAGGTGGTGCTCTGATCATTCATCGTGGTTTAGAGATGAAAGAGCATTTACAGGATGGTGTGAAGCGTTATGACTATTCTCTCAACGAGGGTGACTTCCATGCAGAGAATATCAAAATAGAGAATGGCGAGATTACGTTCGACTTTATCTCTCCTATTGAGAACGTGTTGCATGTGCAATTAGGTCAGCCTATTCCTATTAATATAGAGAATGGTATTGCTGCGATGGCCATGGCACAACTCAATGGCTGTACGGCAGAGGAGTTACGTTATGGTATGCAGACTTATGGAGGTGTGGACCGTCGTTTTGATTTTAAGATAAAGACCGACAAACTAGTGTTCCTCTCAGACTATGCTCATCATCCCAAAGAAATCTATCAGAGTGCACGTAGCATTCGTGAACTATATAAAGATCGTCATATCACGGCTATCTTCCAACCCCATCTCTATACGCGTACCCGCGATTTCTATCAGGATTTCGCTGATGCGCTGAGTCAGTTGGATGAGGTTATTCTAACAGAAATCTATCCTGCCCGTGAATTGCCTATAGAGGGCGTTACTTCACGGTTGATCTACGACCGATTGGCTCCTAGTGTTGAGAAACAACTTATCAACAAGGAGGATGTGCTTTCAATGATTAAGAGTCGTTCGTTCGATGTCCTTATCGTTCTTGGCGCTGGTGACTTGGATAATCTAGTTCCACAGATGGCTAAGATTTTACAGAGTAATAAAAACTAAGATGCTCTTATCGTGGAATAGTTGATGAACTGGAAGAAAATTGCATTTGGTACCTTGAATATTGTGTTGGGCGTATATCTCGTCTTAGCAATGACGGCATTTAACAAGCCGGATGCTGGACGTGTGTGCAAAGATATTCGTATCAACATAGAGAAAAGTGTCGTTGAAGGATTCCTCAGTGAGGCAGATATCAGGTTCATGCTTAATCATGATGCAATCAGCCCTATTGGTCAGTCGATGGAGAAGATAAATCTTCGACAGATTGAAGAGACACTGCAGTCTAAGGAACTGATAGAAGACGTGCAGTGCTATAAGGGGCAGAATGGTTTGGTATGTATTGATGTCCGTCAGCGTATTCCTGTTGTCAGGGTGATGAATGACCAAGGGGAAGACTTTTATGTGGATAATCACGGAAAGCCAATGCCTAGTACCGACTATTCCTGTAATCTGATTATTGCAACAGGTCACATTAATAAACAATATGCGGAGAGAAGACTCGTGCCAATGGCTAATATTATTCTTTCAAAACCGTTTTGGAAAAGTCAGGTTGTACAGTTGAATGTGTTAGGAGATGGTTCGGTGGAGATAGTACCTCGTGTAGGTGGACATATCGCCTACATAGGTCAGCCGGATGGCGTGGAAAAAAAATTGGATCGCCTGCAGAAATTCTATCGTTATGGTCTCATGCAGGCAGGTTGGAATAAGTATTCCCGTGTCAGTGTAGAGTTTGATAATCAGATTGTGTGTAAAAGAAAATAAAAAAATATAGTATGGCTGAAATTAAGGATTTTATCGTTGCAATTGAACTCGGTTCATCCAAGGTGACGGGTATTGCCGGACAGAAAAAGCCCGATGGCAGCATCAGTGTCTTGGCATTAGTGCGGGAAGATTCGTCTTCGTTCATCCGCAAAGGTGTTGTCTACAACATTGACAAAACTGCTCAGTGTCTGACATCTATCGTTAAGAAACTGGAAACACAACTGAAGACTCGTATTACGCAGGTCTTCGTGGGTGTTGGTGGTCAGTCTATTCGCAGTGTTAAGAACTCTATTGTGAAAGATTTCCCTGGTGATTGTATTATCACACAGGAGATGGTTGTCGAGCTGATGGATTCAAACTGGGGACTCGATTATCCTGATAAGAAGATTTTGGATGTTGCCGAGCAAGAGTATCGTGTTGATACACAGTTGCAGATGGATCCTGTAGGTATTCGTGCTAATCACCTTGAAGGTAATTTCCTGAATATCCTTGACCGTACGTCGTTCTTCCAGAACCTGAATAAATGTTTTGAGGCAGCCAATATTAAGGTTGCAGACATGTATCTGGCTCCTTTGGCATTAGCAAATGTGGTATTGACAGAGGCTGAGAAACGTTCTGGATGTGCGCTGGTTGATATTGGTGCCGACACGACAACAGTATCAGTATTCTGGAAGAATGTGCTCCGCCATCTGGCTGTCATTCCTCTAGGGTCTAACAATGTCACGAAGGATATCGCCTCACTTCAGATGGAGGAGAGTGATGCTGAAAAGATGAAGCTGAATTATGGTTCTGCCTATACGGATAATAATGATATCGATCCTGAAATGAAGTACTCTATCGATTCTGATCGTCAGATAGAGGCTCGTCGTTTCATCGAGATTGTTGAGGCGCGTGTGGAAGAAATCATCGAGAATGTGCGTTATCAGATTCCTGCCGAATACTATGACAAGTTGTTGGGTGGCATCATCCTGACTGGTGGTGGCGCGAACATGAAGAATATTGAGGTTGCTTTTACTAAGTATACTCATGTTGATAAGATTCGTGTTGCAAAGTTTGTTACTGCAACTATTAATTCCAGCATCGATCAGATAAGGGCTCACAATGGTATGTATAACACCGTTCTTGGTCTGCTGATAAAGGGTGATATCAACTGCGCAGGTAGAGATATTGATCCCAATGGAAATCTGTTTGACGAAGAGGAACAGGAAGAGCAGGTTACGCCAGAGCGCAGACCACGTCAGATTCATGAGATAGAAACGGGTACTATCCGTACGGCTCAGGAAGAGGAACGTGCTGCTGAGGAGGCTCGTCGTAAGAAAGAGGCTGAGGAAGCTGCTGAAGAAGAGATGAGACGTTTGCAGGAAGAAGAGGAACGTCGCAAGAAGAAAGAGAAGAGCTTCTTTAATAAGGCAAGGAAGTGGCTTGAGGGATTGGCTTCTCCAGAGGAGTAATATGTCCAAAGAGTTTTCGAAGAACTTATAATTCTTACAAAAGATTTTATAACAATGGTAGATTTCAATAAAACAAACGATATTCTCGATTTCGGCGTTCCCGAAGAGAAACACAGTATTATAAAGGTCATCGGTGTCGGTGGCGGTGGTGGCAATGCAGTAAACCACATGTACAAAGAAGGTATTCACGATGTGACCTTCGTCGTGTGCAACACGGATAATCAGGCGCTCAACGATTCTCCTGTGCCTGTAAAGTTACAGATAGGTGCAGAGGGCCTCGGTGCTGGTAATAAGCCCGAAGTGGCACGTGCTGCTGCCGAAGAGAGTCTTGAGGATATTCGTAATATGCTCAATGACGGCACGCGCATGGCCTTCATCACTGCAGGTATGGGTGGTGGTACCGGTACTGGTGCAGCACCCGTTATCGCGCGTGAATCGAAGAATATGGATATCCTTACCGTGGGTATCGTCACCATCCCTTTCCGCTTCGAGGGCAACAAGAAGATTGACCAGGCTCTCGATGGTGTGGAGGAGATGTCGAAACATGTAGATGCCTTGCTCGTTATCAACAATGAGCGCTTGCGTGCCATCTATCCTGATTTGTCGTTTCTTGATGCTTTCGGCAAAGCTGACGACACACTCAGCGTGGCTGCCAAGTCTATTGCCGAGATTATCACGCTTCACGGCATCATCAACCTTGACTTTAAGGATGTGAAGACTGTGCTTCAGGATGGTGGCGTGGCCATCATGTCAACTGGCTATGGCGAAGGCGAAGACCGTGTGAAGAAGGCCATTGATGATGCCCTTAACTCACCCCTGCTCTATGACAATGATATTTTAACTCCAAGAAGCTTCTGCTCAATATTTCATTCTCGCATCAGAAGGATTCCAAGGACAACTTCATGATGGAGGAAATGAACTATGTCAACGAGTTCATGGAACGCTTTGGTAATGACTTCGTATTCAAATGGGGTGTGGCTGTCGATCCAGAGTTGGGCAAACGCGTAAAAGTGACCATTCTTGCAACTGGCTTTGGAATGCAGGATATCGACGGCATGGAAGAACGTATGGCCAAACAGCGAACCATCGAGGATGCCAACCGGCTGGCCGCAGAACAAGAAGCTGCCGCCAAGCGCGAGGAGCGCCGTGGACAGTATTATGGTGGTACAGATACGGCTAAGCGTTATAAGCGTCGTCCTAACATCTATATCTTTGGTCCTGAGGACCTCGATAATGATGATGTTATCTCTGCAGTAGAGCAGACACCTACCTATAAACGTACGAAGGAAGTACTTGCAAGTATTGGCAATCAGAACGTTGTAGAAGATGTGCAACGTCCGGAAACACCAGAGACACAACAGGGCGTAATCAGTTTCGTTTAAAAAAATCTCTTTTTTATTTGGCTAGTCGCTCTGAAAAGTGTATCTTTGCATCCGAAAGTACCCGAAAGAGTGTATGACCTAAAATTATTCATAGAGATAATATCTGTTTAAAATGAAAAATGTACCAGTAGTTAAGGTTGGAATCGTCGCTGTAAGCCGCGACTGTTTCCCCGAGTCATTGGCTGTTAACCGTCGTAAGGCTGTTATTGCCGAGTATGAAAAAAAGTTTGGTAAGGACGGTATCTACGAGTGTCCTATTTGTATTGTTGAGAGTGAGATTCACGCTCAGCAGGCTCTTGAGGATGTGCAGAAGGCTGGCTGTAATGCCCTCTGTGTATATCTTGGCAACTTTGGTCCTGAGATTTCTGAGACCATGATTGCCGACTGGTTCAAGGGTCCTTCAATGTTTATCGCTGCTGCAGAGGAGACTCAGAACGACCTGATTGATGGTCGTGGTGATGCTTACTGCGGTATGCTGAATGCTAGTCAGGCTCTCTCTCTGCGCAAGACTCGCGCTTATATCCCTGAGGAGCCCGTTGGCGACGCTGCTCAGTGCGCCGAGATGATTCACGAGTTCCTGCCTATCGCTCGTGCTATTGTTGGTCTGCAGAACTTGAAGATCATCAGCTTCGGTCCTCGTCCAAACAACTTCCTGGCTTGTAACGCTCCTATCCGTGCTCTGTATGATCTCGACGTTGAAATCGAGGAGAACTCAGAGCTCGACCTGCTTGAGGCTTTCCAGAAGCATCAGGGCGACCCACGTATCGACGAGGTTGTGAAGGATATGGCTGCAGAACTCGGCACAGGTAACAAGATTCCTTCAGTTCTGCCAAAGCTTGCTCAGTACGAGCTCACACTGACTGACTGGATCGAGGGTCACAAGGGATCTCGCCAGTTCGTAGCTATGGCCAACAAGTGCTGGCCTGCATTCCAGACCATGTTCGGCTTTGTTCCTTGTTATGTTAACAGCCGTCTTACAGGTCGTGGTATCCCCGTAGCTTGTGAGGTTGATATCTATGGAGCTCTGTCAGAGTATATTGGAACATGTATCACTGAGGATGCTGTTACACTGCTCGACATCAACAACTCTGTACCTACAGATATGTACGAGGAGAGCATCAAGGGCAAGAAGTTCGAGTGCGACACATACACAGAGAAGGAGATCTTCATGGGCTTCCACTGTGGTAACACCGCTTCTTCTAAGGTTTGCAACTGCCAGATGTGCTTCCAGCGCATTATGGCCCGCGCTCTGCCTGTAGAGGTAACTAATGGTACTCTCGAGGGTGACCTGACTCCTGGTAAGGCTACAATCTATCGTTTGCAGTCAACAGCTGATACTAAGCTCCGCGCTTATATCGCTCAGGGTGAGATTATTCCTGTGGCTACTCGCTCATTCGGTTCTATCGGTATCTTCGGTATCAAGAACATGAGCCGCTTCTACCGTCACGTGCTTATCGAGAAGCACTACCCACACCACGCAGCTGTGATGTTCGAGCATGCAGGTAAGTACCTGTGGGAGGTTCTGAAGTACATGGGTATCCCCGTTGAGGAGATTGACTACAACTTCCCCAAGGGTGACTACTATCCCACAGAGAATCCTTTCGCATAAGCGGTAGAACGGAAGTTCTGTAATAATATTTATAGCAATCTGTCAAAAAATCGTTGACAGATTGCTTTTTTTTATTTATATGTCGTACCTTTGTAGGCGAAAACTTAAAAACAAACAAACTGATGAATCAACTACTAAAATTTTCTATCGCATTTTTTACATTGTTTTTATCACTTACAAATGCACAGGCACAACACATCCCTACTGTAACGTGGGATAGCCAGAGCCTCCTCATTGATGGTCATCGTGTCTGCCCAGTGATGGGCGAGATACACTATTCGCGCATTCCTGTTGATGAGTGGGCTGATGAAGTGAGGAAGATGAAAGAGGGGGGCGTGACGATTATAGCAACCTATTTATTCTGGAACCATATAGAAGAGCAGGAAGGTATCTTCCGATGGGATGGGCAGCGCTCGTTACGTGGCTTCTTGGAAGTATGTAAGAAGGAACAGATGCCAGTCGTTTTGCGTATGGGACCGTTCTGCCATGGTGAGGTGCGAAACGGCGGTATTCCTGACTGGGCCTTTACAAAAGGATGTAAGTTACGTGAACAAAATCCTATATTTCTGGGGTTAGTAGAGAAACTCTATCGCCAGATCTTCACACAAGTGCAAGGTTTACAGTGGAAGGATGGTGGTCCAATCATTGCTGCACAGTTTGATAATGAGTATCGTGGACGCGGCGAGTACCTGATGGCTCTTAAACAGATAGCTCTGAAGATAGGCTTTGATTTGCCGTTTTATACCCGTACAGGATGGCCTGAATTGCGTACGCCAGTGCCTTTCGGTGAAATGCTTCCCCTTTATGGTGACTATGCCGATGGTTTTTGGGACAAGGAGGTGACTGAAGGATGTGGTAATTATTATAAAGCGTTTAATTTCAAGGGTTTTCGCTCTTCTACAGCTATTGGCACCGACCTCTTGGGAAAGCAGGAAGAGAAACTTAATAAGGGTGATGACCAATATCCTTATTTCACCTGCGAACTTGGAGGTGGTATGGCTACGGCTTATCATCGTCGTCCGTACGTCTATCCAGAGGATGCTTACTCAATGGCGTTAGTGAAACTGGGTAGTGGTTCCAACCTCTTAGGGTACTATATGTATCATGGCGGTACGAATCCTGAGGGCCTCCTCCACATGATGAATGAATGTCAGACGTCGCCTGGTACAGCCAATAACGACTTACCTGTGATGACCTACGACTTTCAGGCTCCTTTGGGCGAGTTTGGTCAGACCTATCCCCAGTATTATATGTTGCGTCCCATTCATCTCTTCATGCACGACTGGGGTGAGACTCTGGCACCTATGGAGGCCTCTTTCCCTGCTCCTCAGGATTTGAAGAAAGGCGAGGATACGCAATTGCGCTGGGCTATACGAAGTGCAAAGGGAACTAATGCTTCAGCTTTTATATTCGTTAATAACTACGAGCGTTTCTATAAACTCTCTGTAAAGAAGAATGTTCAGTTGGAAGCCTGTGGCGTGAAACTGCCTAAGTTGACAATCCCAAGTGGCTGCATGGCAATCTTCCCAGTCAATATTGATGGTATCCGTTATGCTACGGCGCAGCTCGTGGCTCATCGTGAAGGAAAGATCTATATGATGCAGGTTTCTGGTATTCCCACAATAATCTGTATGGCAAATGGTAAGACCCTGAAGAATATCAAGCCATGTGGTACGGAAAACCCCGTTTATGAAAACATCTATCTGATAACGAAGGCCGAGGCCGAACGTCTTTTCCTGTCAGAAGAGAAAGAGGCAACGAGTATAACTATGACTGCTGAGAAGATGAATGAGGCAGGCTCTTTACGTACTATCATCAAGGGCAGGGCAAAGGTGGCTGAGGCACCATCCGAGCAGGACTGGGAACAAGCTGCAGTCTATAAGATACAGATACCGGCTCTTGACAAAACTAGAGTAGGGGCGTCGCTTCTTTCCATTTCTTATCGTGGAGACTGTGCCCGTCTTTATGCAAATGGGCGTCTGATAGCAGATAATTTCTATTATGGGCGTCCGTTCTTTTATGGTCTGTGGCGCCTGTCTGAAGACTGCTCACAACTGGAGTTACGCATTCTGCCATTGCAGCCAGATGCTCCTATCTATCTGCCCCGTGAGGCCGATAAGAACGCAGGTGAGCAGGTTTACAGTGTAGAAATCATCCAGAAGAAGGATATTTAATGACGAAACATTTGGCAGTCTGACCTATTTTGAGTACTTTTGCACCAACAAATAAAATGGGTTATTATGCAGATAAACAGCCATCTTTCCCGATTGGTGTATGATGTGGCTGCCAAGTATGGCGACCGCGAGGCGCTGATTTACAAGAACTTCAGTGGTAAAGAGTGGAAATCATGCTCGTGGAATCAGTTCTCGGGCATAGTAAAACAGGTGTCTAATGCCATGTTGGCTTTAGGCGTTAATGTGCAGGAGAATCTGGGAATTTTCTCTCAGAACTCTGTACAATATCTATTCACCGACTTTGGTGCATGGGGCATTCGTGCCGTTACCATACCTTTCTATGCTACCAGTAGTGAGCAGCAGATTCAGTTCATGGTCAACGATGCTAAGATTCGCTTCCTTTTTGTTGGTGAGCAGGAGCAGTTCGACAAAGCACGTCGTGTGTTCCCCACCTGCCATTCTTTGGAACGTATCATCGTGTTTGATTCCGCAGTAAAACTGCCTGAAGGCGACTCAACCGTCATGTCGTTCACAGACTTCCTGAAGTTGGGCGAGGGCCTGACTCGTCAGGCTGAGGTAGAGCAGCGTCAGCAGGATGCAACGATGGACGATATTGCCAATATCCTTTATACCAGTGGCACAACAGGCGATTCCAAGGGTGTTATTCTCTCTATGGGACAGTTCCATGCAGCTATTGAGGCCAATCATAAGGATGTGCCTGTTGATGAGAACGACCGTGTGATGAATTTCTTGCCGTTCACGCATATTTTTGAGCGTGGTTGGGCATTACTTTGTATCACCGTTGGTGCTCGTCTTATTGTGAATACCTATCCGCAGGAGGTGCAGAAGTCTATGCGTGAGCAGCATCCTACGTGTATGTCCAGTGTACCCCGTTTCTGGGAGAAGGTATATCATGGCGTACAAGAGAAAATTGAGACAAGTGGTGCCGTGCAGCGTAAACTCTTCAAGCATGCACTTGAGGTAGGTCGCAAACATAATATTGAGTATCTGGCAGCAGGTAAGCAACCTCCTATGTCGTTGCATTTGGAGTATGAGTTGCTTAATAAGACCGTTTTCTCTTTGGTACGTAAGGAGTTAGGACTTGAAAATGCCCATTTCTTCCCCACAGCAGGTGCCACTGTTTCGGCTCATGTAGAAGAATTTGCCCATAGTATAGGCTTAAATATGGTGGTAGGTTATGGTTTGACAGAGTCTTTGGCCACCGTTTCGTGCGACCATTTAGGAAAACCTTTCCAAGTGGGTTCTGTAGGCTTCCCCATTCAGGGCATTGATATCAAGATTAGCGAAGAGGGCGAAATCCTTCTAAAGGGGCCTACCATCACTCGTGGCTATTATAACCGTGATGATATCACAGCTTTGTCGTTTACAGCTGATGGCTATTTCAAGACGGGCGACTCTGGTTATCTCAAGGATGGCGAGCTCTTCCTGAAGGACCGTATTAAGGACCTCTTTAAGACGTCCAATGGAAAGTACATCGCTCCACAGATGATTGAGTCAAAACTACTGGTTGACAAGTATATTGACCAGATAGCCATCATTGCTGACCAGCGTAAGTTTGTATCGGCGCTTATTGTGCCTGAGTATAAGTTGTTAGAGGAATATGCACGTACTCATGATATAGCTTTCAATAGCCGTGAAGACCTGTGCAAGGATAAGCGTATTATCCGTATGCTCAGCGAGCGTATAGAGACCTTACAGCAGCAGTTGGCTCATTACGAGCAGGTGAAGCGCTTCACGTTGCTCCCCAAGGGATTCTCTATGGAACGCGGAGAACTGACTAACACGCTGAAAATCAAGCGTCGCGTACTCAACGAGAACTACAAGGCTGAGATAGATAAAATGTACGAGGAATAAAGGATGATAACACAGGATCAATTAAAAGACGTATTAGACAGAGCAGAAAAACTGTTTCACTATCTGAAGATAGACCAAAAACAGATTGAATTCGAAGAAGAAGATCTTCGTACTCAAGCGCCTGATTTCTGGGAAGACCCCAAGCGTGCTGAGGAGCAGATGAAGAAGGTAAAGGCTATCAAGAAATGGATTGATGGCTATAATGATGTACGTACCAAGGCCGATGAATTGCAACTGGCCTTCGATTTCTATAAAGACGAGATGGTGACAGAGCAGGAGGTGGATGAAGATTACCAGAAAGCTGTGGATGCCATCGAGGAACTGGAACTTATGAACATGCTGCGCCAGAAGGAAGATCCCATGGACTGTGTGCTCAAGATTAACTCTGGGGCAGGTGGTACAGAGGCTCAGGACTGGGCACAGATGCTGATGCGTATGTATATGCGCTGGGCTGAGGCTCATGGCTATAAAGTCACAATCAGCAACCTGCTTGATGGTGATGAGGCTGGTATTAAGAGTGTAACCATGCAGATAGAGGGCGGCGAGTTTGCCTATGGCTTCCTGAAGAGCGAGAATGGTGTACACCGTTTGGTACGTGTGTCGCCTTATAATGCTCAGGGTAAGCGCATGACATCCTTTGCATCCGTCTTCGTATCCCCCCTTGTTGACGATACCATCGAGGTATATGTTGACCCCGCTAAGTTGTCATGGGATACCTTCCGTTCTAGCGGTGCTGGTGGTCAGAACGTGAACAAGGTGGAATCAGGTGTGCGCCTGCGTTATTGGTACACCGACCCTGATACGGGCGAGGAAGAGGAAATCCTCATTGAGAATACTGAGACGCGTGACCAGCCAAAGAATAAGGAGCGTGCTATGGCGTTGCTTCGTTCACAACTCTACGACCGTGCCATGAAGAAACGTCTTGAGGCACAGGCAAAGATTGAGGCTGGCAAGAAGAAGATAGAGTGGGGTAGTCAGATTCGTTCTTATGTCTTCGACGATAAGCGTGTGAAGGACCATCGCACCAATTTCGAGACCCGTGATGTTGACAGCGTGATGAACGGAAAACTGGATGGCTTTATCAAGGCATACCTCATGGAGTTTCCAGTAAGTGATGAAGATTAATAACCTAACATTAAATTTCATATTACTATGTCTAAAGAAAAGCATTTAAACGCTAAGCAGAAAGCTTACGCTGAGAAACAGGAGAAAGAAGGACGCAAAGTAGTTAACTGGATTTTTGGAATCCTGATTCTCTTTGCAATCGCATTCTGTGCTTACACTATCTATAATTTCGCATAGTCTATGAGCGGAATGGAGATAGAACGGAAATTCTTGGTGCGCGGCAATGATTTTAAGAGCCGCGCACACAAGAGTTATCGTATCAAACAAGGGTATATCAGTACAGGAAATGGACGCACGGTACGTGTGCGTATACGTGATAATCAGGGCTTCCTAACAATCAAAGGTCCTTCGTTTGATGGTGGCTTAAGTCGTTATGAGTTCGAGAAGGAAATTTCTCTTGAGGAAGCTAATCAGCTCTTCATGATTTGTGAACCTGGCGTTATCGATAAGACCCGCTATCTGGTTGCCAGTGGTAAACATACCTTCGAGGTTGATGAGTTCTATGGCGACAACCAGGGATTAGTGATAGCCGAGGTAGAACTTTCTTCATCTGACGAACCTTATGAAAAGCCCGATTTCATCGGTGAGGAGGTTACAGGCGATAAGCGATACTATAACTCGCACCTGCGTAAGAATCCCTATAAGATGTGGAAGAACGAGGCCTAACCTCTCTTCCACATCTTTTTTAAATTTTACATTTTATAATTTTCCTCAGGAGTAGTCCTATGCCTACTGCCAAGGTGCATCCCACGGTATCGGCTGCAAAGTCGAGCCATTCGCCAGAACGATTGGTTGTGCAATAGGCCTGTACCAATTCTATGACTCCGCCCATCAGGGTAGGGGCAAGCCAAGCCCATAGGAAAAGTTTTTGCTTGTTAAGGTATTGATGGCTGCGCAGATATTCAAACCAGATAACAGAGCAAGTTCCTCCGTACATCACAAAATGTGTCCATTTGTCTAAGAAGTTGATGCTGGGCAGTTCTATATAGTCAGGTGGTAAGAACCAAACGGATAAATACCATACAAGTGCCAAACATGCCAGCGATAGGGGATATTTCTTAAAATAATGCATCATTTTTGTATTTTTACTTTCAATTAGGACGCAAAAGTACAAATAATTTTATAATTTTGCAAGCGATTTTGAAAATTAGGGTTTCAGGTTTATAGAAAAATGACTACAGAGAGAGCAAATTTCGGAACTAAATTAGGCATCATTCTCGCTACTGCAGGTTCGGCTGTAGGACTTGGCAATGTGTGGCGTTTCCCCTATATGACAGGTCAAAACGGTGGTGCCGCTTTCCTTTTGATATACATCGCATGTGTTGTTGTCTTGGGTATACCCTGTATGCTCAATGAGTTTATCATTGGCCGCAGAGCTCAGGCTAACACGGCTCGTGCCTATTCCAAGTTGGCTAATGGCACCCCTTGGCGATTGATTGGCCTGTTTGGTGTGTTCACCGGCTTCATGATTACCGGCTATTATGCCGTTGTGTCTGGTTGGTGCCTGCAGTATATCTATGCTTCTGTAGCAGGTCATCTGAATGGTGATGCTTCTTATGTAAAGGCTTACTTTGATACCTTTGCCGCCCATCCCTGGAAACCTGTCCTGTGGATGCTTGTATTCATGCTGATGTGCCATTTTATCATCTCCAGAGGCGTGGAAAAGGGTATCGAACGTGCTTCTAAACTGATGATGCCCCTACTATTTATCTTGCTGATTATCATTGCTATTGCATCGTGCTTATTGCCTGGCGCAGGTCGAGGTATTTCGTTCTTGTTTAATCCTGACTTCTCTGGTGTTGACAGCAAGACCTTCCTTGGCGCCTTAGGACAGGCCTTTTATTCGTTGAGCCTTGGCATGGGCTGTCTGTGTACTTATGCTAGCTATTTCAAGCGCGACACGCACCTCACGAAATCTGCCGTACAGATTGTGGCTATCGATACGCTGATTGCCGTGTTGGCAGGTCTCATGATATTCCCTGCATTCTTTGCCAGTTTTCCTGATGCAGCCGATAAGTTGGCCGACCCAGAGTTGGCTGGTCAGTATTCTGGTCCTGGCTTGGTGTTTATCACTCTGCCCAATGTCTTCCAACAGGCATTCTCTGGTGCTCCGCTGATAGGCGAACTCGTGGCTTTGCTGTTTTATTCCCTGCTGTCGCTTGCTGCCCTCACCTCCCTGATGTCACTTCATGAGGTAAGCACCGCCTTCTTCCATGAGGAGTTGAATATTTCTAGAAAATGGGGTGCAGGTATTGTGACGGTCCTTTGTGCCCTGATAGGCGTATTCTGTTCGCTCTCGTATGGTGACACACGCGAGTGGCTCGTCTTTGGCGGGCAGTCCATGTTCAACTGGTTCGACTTCCTTACAGGTCAGATATTCCTGCCTACAGGCGGATTGCTCACCTGCTTGTTCCTGGGCTGGTACGTACCAAAGCATATCGTGAAAGAAGAATTTACTAATGAGGGGACATTGCGTGGTCGTTTCTTTGGCATCTATCTGTTTGCTGTGCGCTATGTATGTCCCATCTGTATCCTGCTTATCTTCTTACATCAGTTTGGCGTGATATAATAGTTTACAGTTTACTGTTTATAATTGAAGATGAGATTTAGCGACCTTTTCTACCTTAACCGTCACGACCGGCGAATCCTGCTGGTTCTGCTCACTGTGGCTGCTGTGGCCTTTGGCTTGATGTTCTTTGTGGGCGGTGATGAAGAATTGGCCACCTCTAGTGGACCTAGTTCTACTAGCAAGACTAGTCCTATTAGATCTTCTAGTTATTATTACCAGCAACCTACGCGTCGCCTTGAGCGTTTTGCCTTTGACCCCAATACTGCTGATAGTACACAGCTGCTCAGACTTGGCCTGCAACCTTGGCAAGTCAGGAATATCTATAAGTACCGTGCTGCAGGCGGCATCTATCGCAAGAAGGAGGACTTTGCCCATCTCTATGGACTCACGGTGAAACAGTATCGTGAGCTGGAACCTTATATCCATATCTCTGCCGACTATCTGCCTGCATCCACGCTGATAAAGGAGGAACGACGGACTGAGAGGTATGAGCGCGACACTTTGCGCTATCCCGTGAAGATTGCTGAGGGTGAGCATATCGATTTAAATGCAGCCGACACCTCTTTATATAAAAAGGTGCCAGGCGTAGGTAGTTACTATTCGCGCAAGATTGCCGAGTATGGACGCCGACTGGGTGGCTTTGTCAGCACTGACCAGTTGGACGAGATAGAGAACTTCCCTTCAGAGTCAAAGAAATACTTCTCTGTCAATGCATCAGATGTGCATCAACTGAATGTCAATCGCTTGTCATTAAACGAACTGAAGCGCCATCCCTATATCAATTACTATCAGGCCAAAGCCATCACCGATTATCGTCGTCTGCATGGTCCCCTTCATTCCTTGGACGACTTGCGACTCCTGCCAGACTTCCCTGTAGAGGCAATCAAGCGCCTAGAACCCTATGTCTGCTACTAAGAAAAAATATCTCCATAGCCATGCCGCAAATTCTAGACACTTTTGTCTATTTCTTGCATCTGATGTAAATGTACGTATTTTAACAGATGCCCAAGCTAGAGAGGTGCTTGACATTGCAATAAAGTATCGCGAAAAGCTTCTACAGCAATGGAAACTCTTTAAGGAGGGTAAACGAATAAGAATTATAACGGTAAAGAAAACAAAATAGCGTATGTACAAGAAGGAAAGATATTGGGATGTAAAGCCAAAGATTAAGAGTCTTTCCTTTCCCAAAAGAGGAAAGTTTCAGGTAGATTTGCAGGACGGACGTTCTGTAACGATGCCTGTGTCTGCGTTTCCTTCATTGAAAAAAGTACCAGTCAAGGAGCGCAACAATTGGTATTTAATGGGTGGAGGTGTCACTTGGGATTCCTGTCCAGAGGTCATCCACATTGAGCAAATCCTGGGCAATTATCAGAATTATGCCCACGAGTTAGCATAATCATGGTAACATATTTAACTCCGTGTCGCTCAGCGATTCGGAGTTTTTTTATTGTTTTTCTTGGAAGTTTCATTTATATTTTCTATCTTTGCGGCAAATAATTAATGGAATATGATTCAGCAAGCAGATATTCGTTGGATTCAACGTTATGACAATTTTCATAAAGCATGCACAAGGTTGTGTGCTGTAACAGAGTCAGATAGGAGTATGGATGACCTATCTGAGCTGGAGATTGAAGGACTTGTCCAGCGTTTTGAATATACCTTCGAACTTGCGTGGAAAGTTCTTCAGGATTTACTCATCTACAAAGGTTATGAGTTTATGCTGGGACCAAACGGAACGATGAAAATGGCCTTCGAAGACGGATTGATATCAGATCATGATGGTTGGCGTAGAATGGCTAAATCACGAAACACATTGAGTCATGTCTATGATGAAGAAGAGGTTCTGCCCATTGTTCAGTTGATATTCACCAACTATGCTCCAATGCTAAAGTCATTGGATGAATCATTAGGGAAACTTAAAGATAATCCAGAATATATCGAAGCATGAAATTCGGACTAAGTGACACGGTAATTAAGGAACTGCAGGATGTCTTTCGTCGTTACACGAACATCGAGAAGGTTCTGATCTTTGGCTCCAGGTCAAAGGGGAATTTTCGTGAAGGTTCCGATATCGATTTGGCTGTGATAGGTAAAGGCGTTGACTATAACCAGTTGCTTAGTATTCTTTGTGAAATAGAAGATTTGGAACTTCTATATTCTGTAGATCTTATAGACTACAACAAGAAGAAAGGCACGCCCATTGGCGACCACATTGACCGAGTAGGAAAGATATTCTACGAAGCAGCGTAATCATGGTAATACATTTGTCTTCGAGTCGTTAAGCGATTCGGAGTTTTTTATTCTTGCTCTGAAGTTGTTAGCGTTCTATAGCAATTTCAAACAGTAATAAGTATGTAATCAAAATTAGTAACTACTCATGCACTATAGGGTGCTGAGTAGTTACACCATATAATTGGAACGTTAATTTTTCATTAATTATTATTTTATGCAAGGCCATTGCGGGGGGGCTTTTTTTTTAACGCGAAGCAATTAATGATAATTAATGGTTTAATTAATGACAATTATATGTTTATATTTCTGCATGTTAAAACATAAACACAGAGTTTTACAGGTGATCCGATTTTTCAACCAAAAGCATAAGGGAAAGGTCATGCATCTCACTCTAGTAGTATTAGAAAATACGTAGTTAGCGGACTCGTAGTCCGACACGTGCGGACTAGCAGTCCGTGCCCTACGTACGGGCATTTTGCATTAATCATCCTGTCGGAGAGTTACATGAATAATTCGGCGGATAAAACAGGCGCTAAAAACGAACATATGTCCTTTGGCTCACGAACATATGTTCATAGGGGGTGGGAACATATGTTCGTGAGCCAAAGGACATATGTTCATGAAAACAC
>Ga0247608_10002459_pt1 | contig 23170 bp, 20 predicted proteins | sample 176DNAGHGlowgp2_FD_193490 | JGI IMG/M metagenome (GOLD analysis project Ga0247608, IMG submission 193490) | Sheep rumen microbial communities from Palmerston North, Manawatu-Wanganui, New Zealand - 1766 DNA GHGlow gp2 | ecosystem: Host-associated > Mammals > Digestive system > Stomach > Rumen ...
ACAAAAACAAATGCTTAGAGAATAAAGAAAACTGCATAGACAATATAGTACACAGCATTCTTTCTGATTATGACGGCAACAAGAACATAGATGCCTTCAATATATATAATAAACCGGATAAGGACGAGGTAAGGGATATCCTTTTTAAACTTATAAGAATCGTATATCCCGGATATTTTAAGGAGAGGGCATACAAGATATATAACTTAAAAAACAGTCTGGCTGTAACTTTGGAAGATATATATTATCATCTTCACAGGCAGATAGAACTCGCACTTGAGACAGGAAAAAACAGAGAAGCTTTATCGGAAGAAGATAAGAAAAACAAGAGCGAAGAGATCTGCAATGCCTTTTTTGAAAGGCTTCCTGCCATAAGAGAGATCATAGAGACCGACCTGCTTGCCACATTTGACGGAGACCCGGCAGCAGGGAGCTTCGAGGAGATAATACTTGCATATCCGGGACTTATGGCGATCACGGTATACCGCTTAGCACATGAACTTTATAAGCTGAATGTCCCGATCATCCCGAGACTTATGACGGAATATGCACACTCCGAGACAGGTATAGATATCCATCCCGGAGCTACCATCGGCAAGTACTTCTTCATAGATCACGGAACCGGTATAGTAGTAGGTGAAACATCTATAATAGGAAAGAATGTCAAGATATATCAGGGCGTGACCATAGGTGCGCTTTCCACCAGGGGCGGCCAGAAGCTCTCCGGCAAGAAGCGTCATCCTACCATCGAGGATAATGTGACAATATATGCAGGTGCATCCATCTTAGGCGGCGAAACCATAATAGGCGAAAACTCCGTAATAGGCGGCAATACCTTTATCACAAGCTCTGTACCTGCCAATACCAGAGTCAGCATGAAGAACCCCGAGATGGAATACAGGACTTATGAGAATAAAGTCAAAAAAGAAGAAGTGACCCAGAGCGAAGAGTGGTACTACATAATATGACAAAATATAAGATATCCCCACTTATACAGAGTTGGGGATATCTTCGTTTCAGGCGGGGGAAAGCCCCGCGCCTTATGGTTATCAGTTTTATTGATAACTGAGGATAAATTGTTTTTATCTTAAAACCTATTGACATAGTAGGTAGATGATGTTATAATCCACACCATGAAATACAAAAGTTCTGACGAAAGGGGGCGGAATAAATGAAGAATACGATAAACCGCAGATATTATTCATACATGTGTCGAATGCAGTACTCCCGGGTGATCAATATGGCCGGGGTGTTCGGCAGTATGTCCTTACGCCCTGATATGAGACAATAATTTACAATATTGCACATATGAGCCATTTTGCCCGGGAGCATGCAAGACCCGGGCATTTTTTTGCTCATAATACTTTTTTTGATCAGGATATGAAAATGAAAGATAACAACATTAAGATCAACAGAGCACGAATGTTATGTGAGTTTATCAGGCTGACCTCGTTTGATTCGGAATCCTTTAATGAAGAGAAAATAGCAGGATATCTTAAAGGGAAGCTTAAGGAATTGGGACTCAAGGTAGAAACTGACAATGCAGGTGAAGAACTTTCAAAACTATCTCTTAACGGAGACAGGCCTTCCTCAAATATATATGCGACACTTAAGGGAAATAAAGAACTGCCGCCACTCCTTTTTTCGGCACATATGGATACGGTAAAGCCGGGGAGAGGAAAGAAAGCTTTCTTACATAAAGACGGAAGGATAACTTCTAAAGAAGATACGGTCCTTGGTGCGGATGATGTTTCGGGCATTGTTTCGATAATAGAAGCTTTATCCGTGATCAGGGAAAACAAACTTGATACGGGAGATCTGGAGATAGTTTTTACGGCAGCTGAGGAACCTTATTGCTTAGGAAGCAGGTACCTTTTGTATGACAGACTAAAGTCAAAAGAAGGATATGTCCTTGACCTGACAGGACCTGTGGGAAGAGCAGCTCTGGCGGCACCGTCCATAATCTCGGTCAGGATACTGGTAAGTGGTAAATCCGCACATGCCGGTTTTGCACCGGAACAGGGGATCAATGCACTGAGCATAGCGGCAGAAGCACTTACAGGACTTAAGACCGGACGTATAGATGAAGGACTTACGGTTAATTTCGGAACCATTATCGGCGGAAGAGGAAAGAATATAGTTCCCGATTCTGTTGAGATTGAGGGCGAAGTAAGAAGCCTTGACCATGGTAAGGCAGTGGGAGAAGTAGAAAGAATAAAAGAAATGTTTGAAAAGTCGGCCTCAAAGTTCGGAGGAAAATCTGAGGTGACAGCAGTGGAACAGATACATTCATTCAGGGTTTCGGAAAAAAGCAATGTAGTCCGGCGCCTGATAAGGGCAGCCGGGGAGGCTGACCGATGTATCAAGCCGGAATGCATTGACACTTTTGGGGGCAGTGATGCTAACCGGCTGAATGAAAACGGTATTGAAACCATAGTATTGGCATGTGCGATGGAAAAATGTCATACTACTGAAGAATTTACAACTGTGGAGGAACTTGAAAAATCCGCAGAATTAACATTAAGACTTATGACAGATGGAGGATTATAAAAATGAGATTATTCAAAAAGAACGGATCAAAATTAGGAGTTTTACTTGCAGGAACAATACTTACAGTTTCTGTTTTAGGAGGCTGCGGAACCGCAAAATCCGTAGCGGATGAAAATGATAAGACAAATGAAAATACAGTGAATACGGTAGAAGATAATAAGACAGATATTACGGAAAACACGGGAGCAACACCTGAAGCAAAAAAAGAACTGACACCTTTAAGTGTTTCGTATCCTGCAGGAAATATCAGGGTTACGATCAACATCCTGGCTTTACAGAAAGGTTATTTCGAGGCAGAAGGCATAAAGGTAAATCCGGTGGCTATCGGCGGAAACAATGCACTTACGGCTATTAATGAAGAAAACGGGGAACTTGATATACTGACAGCCGGCTTTGTGGCCGACGTACAGGCTATAGGTTCGGGATATGATCTTGCTTTTATAGCCGGAACAGCAGTAGAAGGAGGAGCAGTCATAACAAAAAAAGGTAATGCGGAGAAATACAGAGGTACCGACCTGATCTTAAATCTTGATGCGGTTACATCCGCCAAACTGGGTTTTTCAAGAAATGAAGCAGCATGGATAATTACCAGACAGTATCTTTTGGACAACGGTATAAGTGAAGATGTTATAGCATCTGTAGAAAATGAAGAAACCGGCAACATATCATATTATGAAGACCAGACTGCCACAGCACAGGCAGTACAGAAAGGTGCTGTAGACCTCGGATTCCTTCCTATGGAATATGCTTTACTGTATGCAGATGCATATGATCTTGAGATCGTTACAGCAGCAGGTGATCTGTCACCCAATTATGTATGCTGCCGTGAAGTTACTTCCAAGAAAAGATTGTCGGATAAATTTGATTCATTTGTAGCATATGAAACAGCAAGGATCAAAGCGTTTGAGTATTATAAGAAGGGTGAAACAGACCCGGCCGTTAAAGCGGATGTGGTAAAAACCGTTTCGGAATATTCGGGTAAAGAAGCCGATTATGTTGAGACATACCTTTACGGCGGGGTAACAAAATTTGCGGTCGATCCGAACACATCAGGTATCCGCAATTATGTAAAGGCTGCAAACAATTCGGGTGTATTTACCGGAAATGCAGTTGATTTCGGAAGCTACGATATCAAGCAAAATGTCAATACAACAGCTTACAAGCAGGCACTTGACGGCTTGATCGAGAAAAATCCGGACAATGCATTCTACAAGGATCTTTTGACACTTTATACGGAAAGCAATGCTTAAGGATTAGGGACGAGGTACTCTTTATATGGGAAAAATATATGACAATATATTGGAATTGGTAGGCAATACCCCTCTTTTACATCTTAACAGGATAGAGGAGGTGGAAAAGCTTAAGGTTAATCTTTATGCAAAGGTGGAAAGCTATAATCCCGCCGGAAGCGTAAAAGACAGGGCAGCCCTCCATATGATCGAGTCTGCAGAGGCTGAAGGAAAACTGAAAGTGGACGGAACAATAGTAGAGGGAACCTCGGGAAATACCGGTATCGGTTTAGCTATGGTCGGAGCTGTAAAAGGATATCGAACCATAATATGCATGGCAGAAGGAGCCAGCAGGGAAAAAATAAAGATACTGAAAGCTTACGGTGCTGAAGTAGAGCTTTCGCCAAAACAGAACGGCTTCGGCGGAGGCGGAAAAAAAGCATCGGAACTCGCAGAAAGTATCGCGGGTGCATTCAGACCTGCTCAGGGAGAAAATCCCCATCACCCGGAGACACATTATCTGACTACGGGTCCGGAAATATGGAAAGCCACAAAAGGTAAAACGGATATTTTTGTAGCAGCGGTCGGGACAAGCGGAACATCGGGAGGAATAGGAAGATACTTAAAGGAACAGAATCCGGATATAGAAATATACGGAGTGGAACCAAAAGGATGCCCCGTACTTAACGGAGGTGAAGCCGGACCGCATAAGATACAGGGTATCGGAGGCGGGGCTATATGTCCTATAACTGACTTGAAATTATATAAAGAAATACTGCTCTGTTCGGATGAAGATGCATATAAATATGCAAGATTGTGTCCGAAGAAAGAAGGACTGCTTATAGGGATAAGTGCAGGAGCAGCTCTCTGGGCAGCAGTAACTATAGCAAAACGTCCGGAAAACGCCGGAAAAACCTTAGTGGTGCTTTTCCCGGACGGAGGAAACAAATATCTTTCGAGCGACCTGTACACGCAGGAAGAAGGATCAAATTAAACATCATAATAATACGAAAAAGAGGAAAAAAATATGAGTGAGAATAAAACAGTGGAATATGGAAGTGCATGCAGTCTTGAATTCGGAAAGAAAAGAGTAAACGGGAAGATCGATTATACTGATGCTGAAGCAGAAGAGCATGCAAGGGAAGTCGGAGCAAGACCCAGACCGAAAGAAACAATCAGCGAGATAGATGAAAGAGGTGCGTTTATCAGACAGCCAAATGCATTTATCAAACCCTTCGGATCAAAAGAAGACGATCTGAAGGCTGAAACCGACAGATACGGGATATACTGGGCACACGGATGCCATTGGTCCAACAGACCGGTGATAGTAAGAGATATCCTCGGACTGGAGAATGATATTTACGAAGTACATACTACACACAGCGGTGAGACCAATGTATACGGTCACGGATTTGCCGATTACCCCGGACATAAGGATCCGTTAGCCGGAGCCTATTTCTTAAGTGAGTTTTATAAAAATGCCGATCCGGATTATCAGGGCAGGGCTACAACTCCCACTTTGGTGGATATAAAAGAAAAGAAGGCAGTAAATAATGACTATCATCGTCTTACTAATTATATCGAAGTACAGTTCAGAGCGATCCAGCCGAAGGATGCACCCGATCTGTATCCTAAAAAGTACAGGAAAGAGATAGACGAGTTTAATGACTGGCTTTTTCCCCATATCAATAACGGGCATTACCGTATGGCCTTCTGCCAGTCCTGGGAAGCATATAACGAGGCTTATGAGGATTTCTTTGAATCACTTGATAAACTCGATAAAAGACTTTCACAAAACAGATTTATATTCGGTGATTATATTACGGATTCGGATATCAGACTGTATGTGACGCTGGTAAGATGGGAGACAAGTTATTATCGTAATGTCGGTCCGATAAAGAAGAGAATAACGGAGTATCCGAATATCTGGGGATATGTAAAGGATCTGTACGCACTTCCGGTATTCAAGAAATATACTTTCTTTGAGTTCCCTAAGGATGGCGGTCCCGATCTTTTCAGAAGTTATGCATTCAGGATCGCTTCGCAGGTACCTTATGATGAACTCTGGAAAACCGACGGAGAAAGAAAAAAACTGAGTAAGGATCCTGAAAACGTATATAAAAAGCATCCTGAAGGAGAAACACCTGAGGATTATCAGTCGGAGATCTCTACAACCATTTGGAACTCTCCAAAATGGGCAGACAGAAATCCTGCCAATGGGGTAATATCTACAGATGCTTCGATCAATCCGATAGGATCAAAATTAAGAGATTAACAGAAAGTGAAAGCAGGTACGGCTATGATTAATGCTGAAAATATTGCGGAACTTATAGGAAATACTCCTTTGGTCAGACTGAATGCTTATGGCAGGAACAGAGGATTAAAGGCTGAGATAATAGCAAAACTTGAGTGGTTTAATCCGGGCGGAAGTGTAAAGGACAGGATCGCACTGTATATGATACGGGATGCCGAGAAAAAGGGATTATTAAAAAAAGATTCCGTGATAATAGAGCCAACCAGCGGAAATACGGGGATCGGCCTGGCGGCGGTAGCAGCCAGTAAAGGGTACAGGACGATAATCGTAATGCCGGATACCATGAGCGTGGAAAGACAGAATATCTTAAAAGCCTATGGTGCGGAAGTGATACTGACTGACGGAAAAGGAGGAATGAAGGCATCTATAGCTAAGGCTAAAGAACTTGCCTCCTCCATCCCGCATAGTTTTATCCCCGGGCAGTTTACGAGCAGTTCAAATCCGAAGGCACATTATGAAACTACCGGTCCCGAAATATGGCGGGATACCGGTAGGCAGGTGGATTTCCTGATCGCCGGAGTAGGTACGGGTGGTACTCTGTCCGGAGCCGGAAAATATCTGAAAGAGGTTAATCCGGATATAAAGATCATAGCGGTAGAGCCGAAGGATTCCCCGCTGTTATCCCAAGGAACGACAGGGTCTCACAAGCTGCAGGGGCTTGGAGCGGGATTTATCCCTTTGACTCTTGATACGGAGATATATGATGAAGTGCTGGCCGTGACAACTGATGAGGCGCTTAATGCATCAAACCGTCTGGCTAAAGAAGAGGGCATTCTGGCAGGTATTTCATCGGGAGCGGCACTTTATGCGGCAGAAGTCATAGCTAAAAGGACAGAGAACCGGGGGAAACGCATAGTTGTGATACTCCCCGATAACGGCGACAGATATCTTTCTACAGAACTGTATGAGTAAGATATTGTCAGACAATAAATTAACCGGGAGAACTACAGTATGGAAGCATTTCAGAACGGATCAAAGGAAAAGTCCGCTTTTAAGATAGAAATAAAGGATGTAAACTTTGATTATGTTGATAAAAAAAGTAAATATGAAGCCCTGAAGGACATTAACCTTGATATAAGGGAAGGTGAATTTATCTGTATTCTGGGTGCTTCCGGATGCGGGAAATCTACACTGCTAAGTCTGCTGGCAGGTCTGAACCGCGTGAAATCAGGTGAGATATTTGTGGACGGCAAGAAACTTAAAGGACCCGGAACAGACAGGGCTGTAGTTTTTCAGCAGTATTCCTTATTCCCTTGGCTGACCGTAAAAGGAAATGTTCTTTTCGGGATCAAACAGAGCGGGAGAAAGATCGGAAAAAAGGAAAGAGAAAGGCTCGCAATGGAACAGATTGAGAACGTCGGGCTTTCCGGTGCCGTCAATCGTTATCCGTCACAGCTTTCCGGAGGAATGCAGCAGAGAGTGGCGGTAGCCAGGGCACTTGCACTTGAATCGGATATACTTTTGATGGATGAGCCGTTTGGTGCTATAGATCCGAGACTGAGACTTGAATTACAGGAACTGGTGTCAAGACTCTGTACAGAGAATCATAAAACAGTAGTGTTCATCACACATGATATTGATGAGGCTATCCTGTTGGCAGACCGGATAGTCGTTATGGAACCGGGACGTATCAAAAGTATCATCAAGGTACGTTTCCCTCATCCGCGAGTACGTGAAGAGCTGTCCGGAACAGATGAATATGAAAAACTTCACAGGCAGCTTATATCGGCATTTTATGATCAGGTCGAAGAACAGATCGATTCGGAGGTAGCATTATGAAAAACAGATTCAAACTTGAAAAAGGAATGTTTTTTGAATATCTTCTTGCTACCGGGCTTATGCTGATAAATATAATCCTGGCGTCGGCATTACCGTATTTTACAAAGCATAAAGTCTATTACGACAGTACTGCTTATGTTGTCGTGATACTTATTTCTTATATTATTTATTTAATAAGACTCTTTATAACAAAAAAGAAAAGCGTAAATGATGTTGCGGTAGTACTATTCGGTTTTTTTATCCTATGGGAAACAGCTTATAAGTCAGGTTGGATACATAATGATCTGTTGATCCCTTCACCGGAAGGCCTGTTTCATGTATTTGTCGAAAAAACGCCTGAGATACTGGCTGATGTCTGGGGTTCTGTAAGATTATTGTTTCTCGGATTTCTGCTTGCTGCGGTTTTTGGTACGTTGCTTGGACTTTTGGCAGGATGGATACCGAGGATCAGGGAGGTGCTCCTGCCTGTTTCAAATGTGATCACCCTTATTCCTCCGTTGATGTTTTCGGCATATCTTATAATGATTTTCTCAACCTTCAGACAGGCAGCGGTTGCAGTTATATTTTTTGCGGTATTCTGGCCCACATTTCAGGGGACGGTAGTGCGGGTAGGACAGATAGACAGACAGATCATAGAAGCTGCGAAGACTATGGGAGTAGGGACAGTCGGAATGCTTACCAAGGTGATATTTCCATACTGCCTTCCCGGTATTATCCAGAGCCTGTCGAAAAGTTTAAGAGGTGCATTTATGTGTCTGGCAGGTGCAGAAATGCTGGGCATCAATCTGGGCATAGGATATTTTATCGAAAAGTACAAGAGCTTTGCGGATTACAGATGTGTGTTGGCCGGTATCGTGACAGTCGGAGTTATAACTACGGTTATAGACATGATCGTCAACAAAGCGAAAAATGTTCTGATAAAGTGGGAGAAATAAATGAAAGCGATAGAAGTAAAAGAGGAATGGGCCAGAGCCGGAGTATATTATGTAAGAACAGAGGCGATGGTATTGGGATTTAATCTGAATCTTGAGGGAGAGTTTTCAGGGGATGACCGTGATTCGGAATATATTCTTGTCACCGATGATAACGGGAAGCCGTTAAGTACAAACAGGATACATATACTTCCCGAAAAAGGGTATGCTAAAATAGAGCGAGTGGCGACTGTGTCTTATGCAAGAAAGACCGGTGCAGGCAGATGTGGGATTGAAGCAGCCGAGAAGGTTATATATGAAAAAGGTTACAGAAAAATAGTTATAACAAGCCGTGAAGAGGCTGCGGGTTTTTACGAAAAACTCGGTTACAAAAAAAGAAAGGATATGAATCCGGATACACTTGAACCTTATAAAGAAGGAGAGACGCTGCGAGTCAGGGATCCGAGGTTCATATGTGTATATATGGAAAAGGAGCTGTAATGTATTCGATAGAGACACGATGTATACATGGAGAACAACATAATAATCCGGACTCAAACTGTTCGATCAGCTACCCCATATATCAGACGGCATCATTCAGCCATCTGACGCCGGGACATAATCCTACCGGGTTTGATTATTCGAGAGAGTCCAATCCGACAAGACGGTATCTTGAAGAGACTGTCAGCTCTTTAGAAGGTGCATATGATACTGTCGCATATGCTTCGGGAATGGCTGCGATCTCGGCCTTTTTCGAGTATTTTGGGCCCGGTGATCATATAATATGCGGTGAGGACCTGTATGGAGGGGTAGTAAGACTGATAGAGCAGGTCTGTAAGAAGAACGGATATGAGATAGAATATACGGATACTACCGATCCCGGCAATATTGAAAAGCATATAAAGAGCAATACAAAAGCTGTATATTTTGAAACACCTACCAATCCTATGATGAGGGAAACGGATATTTCAGCAGTATCACAGATCGCGAAAAAACACGGTATTATTCTGGCGGTTGACAATACTTTTATGACTCCGTATTTTAAGAATCCGATAAAAGAAGGTGCGGATGTAGTGCTTCATTCGGGAACTAAATATATCAGCGGGCACAATGACACCGTATGCGGTTTTTTATGCTGTAAGGACAAAGCTTTAAGTGAACGGTTCAGGCTGCTTTCGAAGACCACTGGAGCGACTCTCGGACCTTTTGAGTGCTGGCTTGTTTTAAGAGGTCTTAAGACTTTAGCGGTAAGGATGGAAAGACACAGATCAAATGCACTTTTGATCAGGGAATGGCTGGAAAACAGAAAAGAAGTGGAAAAGGTGTTTTACGCGGGCAGCGGAATGATTTCTTTTTATGTCAGTTCAAAAGAAAAGGCACTTTCGATCCTGAAGAATATCAAACTGATCATATTTGCCGAAAGTCTCGGAGGAACGGAGAGTCTTCTGACTTATCCGGTGATACAGACGCATCCGGATGTGCCCAAGGCACAGAAGGACAGACTCGGGATAAATGAAAAGCTGCTGCGTATGTCAGTGGGACTTGAGGCAGCTTGTGATATTATAGAAGATTTAAAACAGGCTTTTGAAGCATAAGGAAAGTTTATGGGTGAGAGAAATCTTGATTTTGATAAAGTGATCGACAGAAAAAATACCAAATGTCTTAAATATGATTTTGCGGTAAAAAGAGGCTATCCTGAGGATGTGCTTCCTTTGTGGGTAGCGGATATGGATTTTAAAACAAGTTCATATGTTGAAGATGCCATAAAAAAAGCAGCAGAGCATAACATATACGGTTATACCAATACCAGGCACAATGACGGTTTTTTTGAGGCTGTGGCCGGATGGATGAAAAGACGTCATGCCTGGAATGTAGAAGAGGAGTGGCTTGTAAAAACACCCGGAGTATGCTTTGCGATAGCGACGGCTATAAGAGCACTTACCGAAAAAGGGGATGCGGTGATCATACAGCAGCCGGTATATTATCCGTTTGCAAATATCATTAAGCAAAATGACAGACGTATGGTCAGTTCGGATCTTATAAAAGATGATGATGGAAATTACGGTATCGATCTTGAAGATTTTGAAAAGAAGATCATAGATAATAAAGTCAGGCTGTTTATATTATGCAATCCTCATAATCCGACAGGAAGGGTATGGAGCAGGGAAGAACTGAAAGCTCTCGGAAGTATCTGCCTGAAACATAATGTCAGAGTGTTTTCCGATGAGATCCATTTTGATTTTATATGGAAGGGTGAGCATAATATTTTTCAGGAAACGGAGGAAGCATTTAAAGAGATAACCATTACAGCTACTGCACCCAGTAAGACTTTTAATCTGGCAGGACTGCAGCAGTCGAATATCTTTATACCGGATCCTGTTTTAAGAAAAAGGTTTATCCGGGCACTGGATGCCACAGGGTATGATGAACCGGGGATTATCGGGATAGTTGCGGCTGAAGCTGCATACACTGAAGGAGACGAATGGTATGAAAAGGTCACTGAATATATCCGTGGGAATATCGAATTTACACGTGAATTTGTTAATGACAATCTTTCATGCGTGAAAATGAGCGAGACACAGGGAACATATCTCGTCTGGCTTGATTTTAACGGAACGGGACTTAAGCCTGAAGAGATAGATGATATTATTATAAATAAAGCAAAACTCTGGCTGGACAGCGGCAGGATATTTGGTAATCCGGGTGCCGGCTTTGAACGGATCAATGTGGCATGTCCGAAAAGTGTTTTGCATACAGCGCTGGAGAGGATTAAAAGATCGTTTGAGACTTGACATATGACACCGTGAAATATATTATGGAAAAAAGAAGTTTGCAGATATAAAAATCATAATAGACAGCCGGAGGTATTTATGACATTACAACAAGTTTTATATGCTCTGACTATAGCGGATTGCGGATCTATGAATAAAGCCTCCGAAAAGCTTTTTATAGTCCAGCCGACACTTACCAGTGCCATCCAGGAACTTGAGAATGAACTGGGGTTAACTATATTTTTAAGGACGAGAAAAGGAGTGATACCGACTCCTGAAGGTGCAGAATTTTTAAATGACATAAGAAATTTTTACACTCATTACAATACCGTAATACAGAAATATGAAGGTGAAGGAGACTACAAAAGAAAGTTTGGCGTCTCAACCCAGCATTATTCATTTGCTGTTAAGGCATTTACGGAGATGGCAAAAAAATATGATATGAAGGAATTTGATTTTGCCATACGCGAAACTCAGACAAAGAAGGTGCTGACGGATGTGGGTTCATTAAAGAGTGAGATCGGAGTACTTTTTATGAGCTCGAGAAACCGTAAAGCTATTGAAAAAATAATGAAGGATGAGGAATTGGAATTCCATCCGCTGATAAAGTGCAGAGCATATGTTTATCTATGGGGGGCTCATCCTCTGGCAAATAAAAAAACGATAAGTTTTGAGCAGCTGGAACCGTATCCCTGTCTCTCGTTTGAACAGGATGAGGAGGAGTATTATTTCGCGGAAGAAATACTAAGTGAAAATGTTTATCCGCAGACTATAAAGGTTACCGATCGTTCTACCATGCTGAACCTGATGGTAGGGCTAAACGGATATACACTTTGTTCCGGTATCATTTCGAGCGACCTTAACGGAGACGGATATGTAGTAGTTCCTTTTAAAGAGGATGATGAAAATCCTAACAGCATAATGGAAATAGGTTATGTCACTAAAAAGAACAGTATGCTGAGCAGGTTGGGAGAAGAGTATATCGGGGAACTGAACAAATACCTGGAACATGTTAAAAAAGAAATTTTGTAAAAAATGAGTCTGTTATCAATTAAATTGATAACAGACTATTAATTTTGTCTATTTTAAAACCTATTGACATAGTAGGTAATAAGTGTTATAACTTAACCATCGGATGAAACAAGACCTATCACAAAGAGCTGGTCCATACAGGATACATCCGATATCATGAGTGTAAGCGTTAAACAGATTGAAGGATAAGGAGGCGTACAGATATGACAAATGATACATATGAGAAGATGAAAGTCATGTGCTGGTGTCGAATGCAAAGCTCCCGGGCAGAAAATATGGCTGGGGCGTTCGAAGGATATTTCATGCGCCTCATAACTGAACGATGTTGATCTTTTTAGAATACAATCTTCAAGCCATTTGCCCGGGAGTAGCCTAAAGCCTGGGCATTTCCTTTTAAAAGGATCACAGGGCATAAGAAAAATGACAGAAACGTAAAATGAAAAATAAGAATTAAAATAAGAAAGCATTGAATAAAAAGAAAAGATAATAAAAACAGAGTATAAAAGGAGAAAACAATTATGAGCAATTATAAATTCGAGACATTACAGTTACACGTTGGACAGGAACAGGCAGATCCCGCTACAGATTCAAGGGCGGTACCGATCTATCAGACCACATCTTATGTATTCCATAACAGTAAACACGCAGCAGACCGCTTCGGTCTTGCAGATGCAGGCAATATATACGGCAGACTTACCAATTCCACACAGGACGTTTTAGAGAAGAGACTTGCAGCACTTGAGGGCGGCAGTGCAGCACTTGCACTTGCATCCGGTGCAGCAGCTATCACATATACTATAGAAGCTTTAGCAGCTAACGGCGGACATATCGTAGCACAGAAGACTATCTACGGCGGCAGCTACAATCTCCTTGCACATACACTTCCCCAGTACGGGATCGAGACAACATTCGTTGACGCACATAACTTAGCTGAGGTAGAGGCAGCTATAAAGGATAACACCAGAGCCATCTACTTAGAGACATTAGGCAATCCCAACAGTGATATCCCGGATGTGGACGCTATCTCTGAAATCGCTCACAAGTACGGACTTCCCGTAGTAGTAGATAATACATTCGGTACACCTTACCTCTTTAGAGCATTCGAGCACGGTGCAGATATCGTAGTTCATTCAGCTACCAAATTTATCGGTGGACACGGTACCACACTCGGTGGTATAATAGTTGAGTCCGGTAAGTTTAACTGGAAGGCAAGCGGTAAGTACCCGAACATCGCAGCTCCCAACCCCAGCTATCATGGTGTATCATTCTATGACGTAGTAGGACCTGCTGCATTTGTTACATATATCAGGGCTATATTACTTAGAGATACAGGTGCTACCATTTCTCCCTTCAATGCATTCCTCCTTCTTCAGGGCGTTGAGACATTATCACTCCGCTTAGACAGACATGCAGAGAATACAAAGAAGGTAGTAGAGTACTTAAAGAACCATCCCAAGGTAGCAAAGGTAAATCATCCTTCGCTTCCCGATCATCCCGACCACGAGCTGTATAAGAGATATTTCCCCAACGGAGGCGGTTCGATATTCACATTTGATATCAAGGGCGGAAGAGAAGAAGCATGGAAGTTTATCGATAACCTTAAGATCTTCTCACTTCTTGCAAATGTAGCAGATGTAAAGAGCCTGGTTATCCATCCTGCATCTACCACACATTCACAGCTTACCGACGAAGAGCTTTTAGATCAGGGCATCAATCAGAGTACTATCAGACTTTCAATCGGTACCGAGCATGTTGATGATATCATTGCAGACCTTGAGAACGGCTTTGCAGCTGTGTAATCTGACAGACTGATTTAAGAATCTTGTTATAAAATATTATATAAGAAAGAAGGAAAAACATTATGTCAAACATTTACAAAGGAACTTTAGGATTAATAGGAAATACTCCTCTTGTTGAGGTTACAAATATCGAAAAGGAGCTTGGGTTACAGGCTACAGTACTTGTTAAACTTGAATACTTCAATCCCGCAGGAAGCGTTAAGGACCGTATCGCAAAGGCTATGATCGAGGATGCTGAGGCTAAGGGACTTCTTAAGGAAGGTTCAGTCATCATCGAGCCTACATCAGGTAATACAGGTATCGGTCTTGCATCTATAGCCGCTGCAAAGGGCTATCGTATAATCCTTACCATGCCCGAGACCATGAGCGTTGAGAGAAGAAACATCTTAAAGGCATACGGCGCTGAGATCGTACTTACAGAAGGCGCTAAGGGTATGAAGGGTGCTATCGCAAAAGCAGAGGAGCTCGCAAAGGAGACTCCCGGAAGCTTTATCCCCGGACAGTTTGTAAATCCCGCTAACCCTGCAGTACATAAGGCTACCACAGGTCCCGAGATCTGGAAGGATACAGACGGAAACGTTGATATCTTTATCGCAGGTGTTGGTACAGGCGGAACTCTTACAGGTGTAGGCGAGTACTTAAAGTCACAGAAGCCCGATGTTAAGATCGTAGCATTAGAGCCTTCGGATTCACCCGTCCTTTCAGAAGGCAAGGCCGGCCCTCACAAGATCCAGGGTATCGGTGCAGGCTTTGTTCCCGACGTTCTTAACACCAAGATCTATGACGAGATATTTAAGGCTGAAGGTGCAGATGCATTTGCTGCAGCTAAGCTGCTTGCTAAGAAGGAAGGTATCTCGGTAGGTATTTCTTCCGGTGCCGCACTTCACGGTGCTATAGAGCTTGCAAAACGTCCCGAGAATAAGGGTAAGGTAATAGTAGCACTCCTTCCCGACAGCGGTGACAGATACTATTCAACAGCACTCTTTACTGAATAAGACTTTAAACTTAATTGAAAATATGATAACGGAAGGCCGTCTAAAGTGAATTTGTCATTTCGGACGGTCTTTTTTTGTTTAAAAAAGTATTTGAGTTTTACCGGCGGTTAATATATTATAATGAGGAAACGCCGAAAGCGTTTTTTAGGTGACATTGACCTAAATGGAAGATATCAGATAATATTATATCCGGAGTTAAGCAGCAAATGAATATCCTGAATGTTGAAAACGTTTCAAAATCATATATGTCTAAGCCTGTACTTAATAATGTATCTGTCGGTATAAGCGATACTGACAAGATCGGAGTGGTAGGTATCAACGGGACCGGTAAGTCGACACTCCTTGCGATAGTGGCAGGGACAGTAGAGCCTGATGCCGGACAGGTGGTAATGAATAATAACCTCCGTATTTCCTATCTGCCGCAGAATCCTGTATTTGACATGGAAAAGTCGTTACTTGAGAATATAACCGACAGGATATATGCGGGCGGCGACCATTGGGATAAGATGGGAGAGATAAAGGCGAATCTCGCAAAATTCGGTATAGACGATCCGGAGTGCAGTCCGAAGATACTTTCCGGAGGACAGAAAAAGAGGGCGGCGCTCGTTGCTGCATTAATGACACCGTCCGACCTTCTTATCCTTGACGAGCCGACCAACCATCTTGATTCTCAGATGATAGAATGGCTGGAGGACTTTTTAAAGCGTTTTAAGGGAGCTTTGCTCATGATCACACATGACAGATATTTCCTTGATGAAGTAACAAACCGGATCCTTGAAATAGATAAGGGGAGTACATACAGGTACGAAGCTAATTATTCGGGATTTTTGGAATTAAAAGAGCAGCGCCTCGAATACGAACAGGCAGCGGAGCGTAAGGCGGCGGCACTGTACAGAAAAGACCTTGCATGGATGCTGCGGGGTGCAAGAGCAAGGTCCACTAAACAGAAGGCACATATAGAGAGATTTGAAGCTTTAAGGGACAGGCAGCTTCCGGAAGAGGAGCGTTTTGTGACTTTAAGCTCACTTCCCAGCCGGATGGGAAATAAGACCATCATACTTGATAATATATCCAAGGGCTATGACGGACGTATGCTTTTTGAGGAATTTTCGTATACATTCGGAAAGCTGGATAGGATAGGAGTGATGGGACCGAACGGGTGCGGAAAGTCCACGCTTTTAAAGTGTATAGTCGGGAACGTGACCCCGGATACCGGGTCGGTAGAGATAGGACAGACCATAAAGATCGGATATTTCGGACAGGAGAATGAAGCACTGGATGAAAATAAACGGGTGCTTGATTATATCAAGGATGTTGCGGAATTCATAAGGACTCCCGACGGGCTTGTATCGGCTACACTGATGTGTGAGAGATTCCTTTTTACGCCCGATATGCAGTATGCGCCCATAGCCAAGCTTTCGGGCGGTGAGAAACGCAGGCTTTATCTTTTGAGAGTTCTGATGGAGGCACCCAATGTGATCATCCTTGACGAGCCTACCAACGATCTGGATATACAGACGTTAAGGATATTGGAGGATTATCTGGACAGCTTCCCGGGCATCATACTTACGGTCAGTCATGACAGGTATTTTTTGGACAGAGTAGTTACAAGGATCTTTTCTTTTGAAGAAAACGGGAGCCTTAAGCAAAGTGAAGGCGGCTATTCGGATTATGTTTTAAGAAAGAAAGCCATAGCGGAAGATGCGGATAAAGGTGTACCGGATAAAGGCTCTAAAGCCCGGAATAAGCAGAGTGATCAGGATAACGATGCATCCGGCGGTCTTTCAAAAAACAAAAACCGCACGGTACGTGAAAAGACCAAGCTTTCATATGCCGAGCAAAAAGAATATGACAACATAGAATCGGAGATAGAGGAACTGGAAAACCGCTGCAGAGAACTGGAAAAAGAGATATCTGTCTCATCCACGGATTATACGCGTCTCATGCAGCTGCAGAATGAAAAGGATGAGCTTGAAACAACGATAGAAAAGAAAATGGAGCGCTATATAGAGCTTCAGGAAATGGTTGACAGCTTCGCAAAAAAATAAAAGCAGTAATGACTAATGCTTTTATCTTAGAGGGCAGGAAAGGTAAGTGCCGAAAAACGGACTACTAACCCCGTCCCCATGGTCCGGTTTGCAAGCACGGTACCTAAGAATCCGCCTAATGTGTTCGTAATCAGGTCATCTACATCAAACAGCCTGTAAGATCCGGGGTAGATGAAGAAGAGCCCGGTCAGCTGTGCCGATTCGATAATGAGTGAGAGAAGAAATGTCATTATGATGATGTTTCTTCTTTTTATATTAAAGAAAAATTTGAAGAAGAAGCCGAACGGTATGGTCATAAGTATATTCAGTATTACCTGAAGGACACTTTCCATAGTTCTGTCCTCAGCTATGTCAGCCAGAAACCTGAAGGGGATAAACTGGCCTTCATAACCATGCATAGAGGCAATCTTTTCTGCGGAAGGGAGAGGAAAAAGTACTACCTCTGTAAGGCATATAAGATAAAGTACAAGTGCCTGGCTCCCTAAAAAGTACATCGGCCTGATCCTGCTCCCTTTAGTGAAAATGATAAAAGCAGCTATGATGACCATAAGGGGGAAAACCTTTAAATATATCTCAAAACCGTTTATTAAACTCGCTGTCCAATTATTCATATATGTCACATTCCTTTCGTGAGGGTCATTTCTTAAGCAAGATTATAACAGGCGGTATTTTCTTCCGACATCGATTTGTCTTACATTTTAACCTGTCAATCTTACATTTATGTGACATTTTGAAAAAAACGGACCGGCGTTTCTATATTTGACAAAACAACTTGAAAAATCGGGTATAAAGAGGTAAAATAGATATGTTTGAGGATTGTTACTGACTTAAAAAAAGTCGCCGATTTGTGAAGGGGGGTATAGAATGTGAAAAAGTCTGCGGTAAAGAAGATTTTTTTGATAGCTGTACCATTGATTGCTGTTATTTTGATCATCTGCCTTGTTGCTATACCAAGGCTTAAATCCGCATTGAATAACGGAAAAGATGGCAATAGTGAAGAGCACGGCAAAAAAACCGAGAATACTTCCACTATAAATAAGGAAAACATCAGCGGTGCAGTGGATTTTGACCATGAACTGAGCACATATCAGCCCAAGAAGGATCATTATAATTTTTATTTTACATATAAAACCGTTCATGCATGGTGGGATGCAGTGGCATTAGGTATGGAGGATGCCCAGAGGCAGTTTTTGGATAAGGGTATAGTCATTACCTATGAATATATGGCTCCTGACGGTGCGTCGGCTTTAGACCAGACGGAAAGGCTTGGGGATGTAGCAAAAGAAGATTATGATGTCATAGGCGTGGACGTGGCCGATGAGAGTATCATATCTCCGGTCATTGATAAGATGATAGATTCCGGTATCAAGGTCATGACTTTTTCAAGTTCCGATGCTGCAGCGGGCTGTAAGAGGATCGCATATGTAGGAAATACACATAACTATGAGGACGGAGCCGATCTTACTGAGGAGCTTTGCAAGAAGCTGGGTTATAAAGGAAAGGTTGCGATCCTGGTAGGAAGTGTCGGAGCTCCCTGCCATGAAGACAGGGCAAGGGGAGCTAAAGATGTCCTTGCAAAATACAGTGACATGAGTATTACGGCTGTAGAGTATGATATGGATTCAGTCGATCTGGCATATGATCTTACAAAAAAGATACTGGCAGATAACCCCGACTTAGACGGGATAGTCTGCTGCAATATGAGCAATCCGGTCGGAGCGGCACGCGCTATCATTGAAAAGAACAGCAAAGCGGTCATCGTAGGAATGGACCATGACAGGGAAGCGTTACAATATCTTAAGGACGGGGTTATCTACTGTCTGGGCGTTCAGGACTGTTACTCTATGGGATTCAACACTATTCAGGTTGCTGTTATGATCGCAGACGGCGTATACCCCGGCACGCTGTATCCGGAAAAAAGTGAGATGAAGACGACACTTATATTTCAGCAGGATGCGGCAACAATGCTCGAGACTCTTTATGGAGATATATCAAGATGAAGATAAAACGGGTCACAAATAAAACATTTGTCCTTACCGCGACCATAGGAAGTATTATAATAATGGTCACGATCATGTTCAATACCATATCGTCGGCAAAACAGACTCTTAATGCTACCGACGATGCGGTTTCGGCAGTCAGTTCGTTCTATCTTGAGGCAATGGCTGACCGTCGTGCCAAGACTGTCACCAATCTGATAAGCAATAACTTCATTCAGATGGAAAAGGCTCTGACGGTATTTGCGGATGAAGGGATAGAGGATCAGGAACACTTAAGAAAAGTGATAGGAAGGATAAAGCAGCTGCTTTCACTTAACAGGCTGGCACTGGTGGATGAGGATGATATCGTATATACGCAGTATACCACCTACACAGGAGGAAGCCGTTATGACTTTTTGGCCGGAGATAAGCTTAAGGACAGAGTGATAAGCACGGTATATCAGTATGGATCATCGACGCAGCTGTGTCTGGTCATACCTGCAGACAGCCTTAAAATGATGGGCAAAAACTTTAAGGCTTGTTTCGTACAGATAGATATCAGAGATATTGTTAACCTGCTCGCTTTTGAGGAACAGGGCAGAACCGATTTCGGCATATATTCGAAGAACGGTGAAAATCTTTCGGATACCGGGCTTGGCGAAGTAATATCCGAACAAAATATATTGGATGCTACAAAGAGTGTTCTCTCAGACGATAAATGGGAAGAACTGTACGGTAATTTTGAAGCAGAAAAAGCAGGCAATCTGACATTTGAGCATGATGGGGCTGAAGAAACTCTCTATCATGTTCCCATACCGGGAACAGGCTGGCAAATGGTCGTTCTGATCCGTGAGAGTATCATCCACGACCAGATCAGGGGAATAAGCGAGCAGACACTTTCATTCGGTATAAGACAGATCGTATTTACTTTGGTAGCCATGATCGTGTTTGCGGTCATATTACTTTTGATGCTCAGAAGAATATCGGCTATGCAGCTTGAGGCAGAGAAGGAGAAAGGCAGAAGCTTCTTAAGCATGGCTAATACGGATTCACTTACCGGACTAAGAAATAAACATGCATTTTCGGGATATGAGGCTACACTTGATGAAAATATACGCAATAAATCAATAAAGAATATCGCGGTCTTAGTCTGTGATATCAACGGACTTAAGCATGTAAACGATACACTCGGACATGATGCCGGGGATCAGCTTATAAAAGATGCAAGCGTAATGCTGTGCGAGTATTTCAGGCATGGTGCGGTATTCAGGACCGGCGGCGACGAATTTGTCGTAGTACTGCAGGGAAGAGGATTTGATACTAAGGATGAAGTAATAAATGAGTTTAACCGAAAGGTAGAAGGCAACATCGCTACAGGAGATGTGGTTGTTTCGATCGGATGCTCTACGTTAAAGGACGGAGACGAGCAGCTTAAGGATATATTCAAGCGTGCCGACCAGCTTATGTATGAGCGTAAGAAAGAACTGAAAGGAATGGGAGCAAAAACCAGGGATACATGAAAAAATTTTTATTATCTTAGCCAATGTATTCATTTGTTCCGATACCCGTGTCCGATGACGGTGCATACTTCATTGATATGCCGAATCTGCAGTTCTCCGTAAACAAGGACAGCAAGAACCTCGACATGGCCAACGAGTTTATGCGGTTTTTGATCTCATCGGAGGAGCTTAACAGGATGGCGCAGAAAAAAGGACTTGTGTCTCCGACAAAGGATCTGTCTTTTAACAGCATGTATGCTGCGTTTGGAAAAATACCGGAATCAGACAGGCTGTTTACAAAGTCGGGACCGGTGAGATGTCCATAGATGAGGATATTGCCGGTTTTGGAAAGTTTACACAATAATATAGAAGGTATCAGACAGACCGGAGACGGTAACGGGGGTTTTATGTATGGATAAAGAAGTGTTAATGAAGTTTTACCAGGAGAATATGTATGGAATGAGGCGGGGAGGCGAGAACGTCACCTATGAGCTTTTGGGGCCCGATCCCGCACCGGCGCAAAAACGCGGTATGCCCCGCAACCCTTTTGAAGTGGTAGGGGGAGAACTTGTAAAGATAAAGGTGGAAAAAGACGGTAGAAGCACGGAGTTTATCGTGCATGCGTATGTACCGGAAAAAAGGAATGCCGAAAAATATCCGTCGGGCTCTCCTTTTATCATCTGCATGCATCCGATCATGCCGAAGGATTATGCAGTGGAACAGGGATATGCCGTATTTTTCCTTGAGAGCACCAAGGTGGCTTCAGATGATATAGAGCATAAGGGCGCATTTTATGACATATATCCGTATGAAGAGAGTGCTGACGAACAGACAGGTGCTCTTGCAGCATGGGGCTGGGGCGCATCTAAGGTGTTAGATGCCGTATACGTAGGACTTGATAAGGAGTTTAACCTTGATGCAGCCGCATCCATGGTCACAGGCGTATCGAGATGGGGAAAGGCTACTGCCGTATGCGGAGCGTATGATGAAAGATTCAAAATGGTCATCCCTTCGTGCTCGGGAGCGGGCGGACTGGCTCTTTACAACTTTTTCTCCGAAGGGAAAACATATGACTTAAGAAAAGCGGGAGGTCCTGCGGAATATACTTACGGGAAGAATGAACCGCTTTCATGCCTGCAGTCCGATGCAGAGAGAGGATGGTTTAATGATAAGTTCCTTGAGTATAAAGAGGCTTCGGATATACCGTACGATCAGGAAGGACTTATTTCGCTTTGCTGCGCAGAGGACAGATTTTATTTTGTGATAGCTTCTTATACGGGAGAGGACTGGGTAAATGCACCCTCTATGTGGGAATGCTGCAAACGTGCCTTAAAAGTATATGAAGAAAAAGGATTGAAGGATAATTTCGCCATACATTTCCATAAGGAAGGCCATGCAGTTATACAGGAAGATATGGAACTTATAGTTTCCTATTTTAATCATATGTATTACGGATGGGATACCGGGATAGATATGGATGCCTTGCATACGACCTTATTTGAAGGGCAGGAAGACGGCAATGCCGAGATACTGCGGCTGCGACCTTATAAAAAGGAAGATAGCCGTGCTATAGCTTCCTGGCTTAGGGATGAGGATATATTCTTAAAATGGGGCGGAGAGAGATTTGACGGATTCCCTGTAAGTGCGGAGGATATAGATGAGAAATACAGTAATTTAAACGGTGACTGTGAAGAATATGATAATTTCTACCCGCAGGTAGCTTTTGGAAATGACGGGGCTGTCGGCAGCTTTATCATGAGATATATCGACGGGGATCACAATACTATACGTTTCGGATGGGTCATCGTTGATGACTCAAAGCGCGGAAAAGGATACGGGAAGAGAATGCTTGAACTCGGTCTTAAATATGCATTTAATATATTGAAGGCAAAGAAAGTAACGATAGGCGTTTTTGAAAGCAACACTCCTGCGTATGAATGCTATAAATCTTTGGGATTTAAGGAGGCAGAGAATAAAGAGCCGGAGGTAAGGGATATAAACGGCAGAAAATGGAAACAGATAGAGATGTACAGGCTGCCTGACTGATATAAAGAGAAACGATGAAGGCATTTTGGAAGTGACATTGACAATCTGATCGTATGACCGGGAAGTCTTTAACTGACTTCCCGTTTTTTTAGTTTGCGCGCCATGGGCGCGCTCTAACGGGTGCAAGTCCCGAACACGCCCAGATAGTGGGAAGTGTATAGCCGAACAGCAAGGGTGTCCATCGTGAGGTGGAATCTGAAGGAAGCTGTAAGCAAATC
>Ga0247608_10002460_pt1 | contig 23163 bp, 17 predicted proteins | sample 176DNAGHGlowgp2_FD_193490 | JGI IMG/M metagenome (GOLD analysis project Ga0247608, IMG submission 193490) | Sheep rumen microbial communities from Palmerston North, Manawatu-Wanganui, New Zealand - 1766 DNA GHGlow gp2 | ecosystem: Host-associated > Mammals > Digestive system > Stomach > Rumen ...
CATCGGCGTGGACCGCATGTGCCTGGCCGTCCTGGCCCACTCCTACACCGTGGAGAAACTCGAAAACGGCGAGGAGCGTGTCGTGATGAAGATTCCCGCCCCGCTGGCCCCCATCAAGGTGGCCGTGATGCCGCTTGTGAAGAAAGACGGCCTGCCGGAACTCGCCCAGAAAGTGGTGGACCAGCTCAAGTACGACTTCTCCTACCAGTACGACGAGAAAGACTCCATCGGCAAGCGCTATCGCCGCCAGGACGCCATCGGAACGCCTTTCTGCGTCACCGTTGACCACGACAGCCTCTCTGACGGCACCGTCACCGTCCGCGACCGCGACAGCATGACCCAGGAGCGGGTGAAGATCGAAGACCTCCGCAACCTCATCGAGAAGAAGGTATCCCTTACCAACCTTCTCCGCAACCTCTAACAGAAAACGGTAAGCCGCATGCTTACACTGTTCATAACAGCCGTTCTGGCTACGCTGGTGCTCTATTTCTGGGCTCGCAAGGCCCTCCTGGAGAAGCAACTCCTCCAGGAGCGGGAGGAAAACGAGCGCATCATGTCCGTCGCCGAAGACTTGCAGAAAAGACTGGGCAAGTTGCAGGAGCAGCGGAAAGAGAGCACCGGCGGGCTCGGAATGGACATGCTGGACCGGCTGTGCGAACAGTACTATGTCTATGAAGGAACCGACAACCTTCAGCCCAAGATCCTGAAGGAGGTGAAGAGCCTGGTGGACGGCCTCCGCAGCGACCCCGCCGTCCAGCGCTCCCTGGAGCAGTCGCTGAACGAAAAAAACGACCAGGTCATGACCCGTTTGCGGGCGGCTTTTCCCAAGTGGAAAGAAGAAGATTTCCTCCTTTACATTTTTACGGCCTCCGGCTTCTCGACCACCACCATTTCCACCCTTCTGGAGAAGGACAAACCGTACATTTACAACCGGATTTACCGTCTGAAGGAAAGAATTAAGAACGCTGGTACAACGGATAAAGACTTGTTTCTTAACTGTTTAGAACGTTAAAAACCGCTTCGCTGGAAAAACGCAAAAATTTGATGGTAAACGGCGGTTTACCCCCTACCTGCGAGAATTTTGCAAAATTTGTGTTTTTTAATCGTCTGATAATCAGCCGTTTAAACACAGCGCTTTGCGAGATTCTTTTTCTTTTTTTCTTTTGGGAATGAAAAATCTCGCATTATCTTTGTATCGGAGAAAATAAACCACAAACAAATCATAACATGGAAATCAAAAAATCACCCAAAGCCAGCCTCGAGAACAAGAGATTGCTCTTCACCGAGATCGGTCTCGTCGTTGCTCTCGGCATCGTTTATGGAGCCTTCAACTGGTCCTCCAAAGACGCGCAGGTAGCCGTCCTCGAAGACACCACCCAGGTGCTCGTCGAAGAAGAGATGGTAGCCATCCAGAACGAGCTTCCCCCGCCCCCGCCGGAGGCTCCGTCCATCCCCGTCCTGTCCGACCAGATCGACATCGTGGACGATGACATCAAGTTGGACGACGACTTGTTCATGAACCTGGAAGACAACAACCAGGCCGTGGAAATCCAGGACTACAAAGAGGCTGTGGTGGAAGAAGAGGAAGTGGAAGAGGAAGCCATTCCGTTCCAGCTCGTAGAAACCAAGCCTTCCTTCAACGGTGGAGACGCCAACGAGTTCTCCAAGTGGGTGAACTCCAAACTCGTCTATCCGGAAATCGCCAAGGAAAATGGCGTGCAGGGTCGTGTCACCCTCCAGTTCACCGTAGAGGCCGACGGCCGCGTAACCAACGTGAAGGTTCTCCGTGGCGTTGACGAGTCCCTGGACAAGGAAGCCGTCCGCGTCGTTTCCAGCTCCCCCAAGTGGAAGCCCGGCAAGCAGCGTGACCGCGCCGTAAAGGTAACCTACACCTTCCCGGTAATCTTCCAGCTCCGCTAAGGCAAAGCGCATAAAAATAGGCTGTACCCCAAAAGGATACAGCCTTTTTTTGTGCCTTGCGGGAGTCTAAAGGGTCAGCCGGGCTTTCACCCATCCGTCGTTGGCGGAGGTGAAGCGGAGGCCCGGGAAGGACTCCTCGCGGGGATAAGGGCGGCTCAGCGTGTCCACCAGCGAGAAATCGCTGCTGCGGAGGGCCCAGAAGCGCTCCCCCTCGTCGGTGGAAGTCTTAACCGTATAGTAGAACAGGTCTCCGACGATGAGCAGGTCTTCCTTTTCCGGGGTGAAGGACACTTCCGTGGGGATGACGCGGCCGTCCGGAAGCAGCATCTGGAGGCGGCCGTCACCGCTCACCAGATAGCCCAGGGTGGCATGGTTGTCAAACTCCGTGATCATGACAAACTTGAGGGCCAGCCCGTCGGCCTCGGGGAAATGCCGGACGACGACCGTGTCGTTCACCTGCTTGAACTGGTAGAGTTTGTCCTGTGCATCCGTGACCAAATAGCCTTCATCGTAGGCCTTCCGGTGGGAGGGTTTGCCGGAAAAGAGTTTGGCCGGATAGGCAAAACCTTGTTCCTGAAGCGTTTGCCGAAGGAGGGCGGTCTTGTCGGCCCGGATTTCATTGGTGGCCATTTTCACGATGTCGATGCCGCGGGAGCGGCTCACCAGCGCGTCCTCCGGGTCCTTGAGTTCCAGGCGCTCGGGAACGCTTTCCATCAAAAGATACACGGGCGGCAGGGTGCGGTTGATGTCCTTGGGGTCGGACGTGGCGATAACCGCATTGCGCTCGATTTCTTCCAGGCTTACCGCCCGGCCCTCGAGGGTGTCCGGAAGGGCGCCGCGGGAAGCCAGGACGCCTGCGTAGAACATGGGCTGGGCCTCGTCACCGTGGACATTGCCCTTGGTGTCGATGAACTGGAACTCCTTCCCCTCGCCGCGGTCCAGGGAGGCGAAATCGTGCAGCGTGCAACTGTACAGGGTGAAGGGCGTGGAATAAGGCTTGAGGGTAATGAGATTGTACAGCCAGGGCACCACCCAGAAAAAGAGGAGGGCAAGGGATGCGATGAGAAAGATTTTTCCGTAGTTTTTCATGGCCGTCTAGTCTTGAAGTCCTTCTTTGAAACGGGCAACTCCGGAGAAAAGAAGACCGCCGGAGAGCAATACAAACAAAAGCAGCCAGGGGAAGAAGCCGTTGTAGGCCTCGGGAACGCCGGAAAGGAACATCAGGCGCAAGGCTCCGGCTGCGACCCCCAGCACCACCACCCGCATGCGCCAGGTGGGTTCCAGGCAAAGGGCCGATGTGAACAGATACCCGGCCCAGCCGGCCAGATACCACACGGCCATGGTCCGGAGCATCCGGGCGACCAGTTCGGCCGGGACCCAGGTGCCCATGGCCCAGGCGCAGGCGAGGGCCTGCAGGCCGAAGAGCACGGTGAGGGCCACCAGGCCGTAGGCCGTAATCATGGCCAGCATGCCCGTCTGGCTGTAGGGCAGGTGCAGGGTGAGTTTGAGGCGTTTGCGCTGGATTTCCGGAATCCACTGCGAGAGGGCCAGCAGGGCGCCGGCGATGACCGGGACATAGCGGAGAATCTCGGTAAGCACGGTCTCTTTGGTCACCAGGGCTTCCCAGAGGAGTTCCGCCCCCCGGATTTGCACCACCTTGGTGAGATTCAGGAAGCAGTAGGCGGTAAGGACGGCCATCACCACGGCGATTCCCAGCAGGATCCACCGCGTCTTGAGCCACTCCTTGTATAAAATCATTTTATTCATATCAATACTTTCCCGTTAGTTCGATGAAAATGTCCTCCAGGGTCATGTCCGGATATCGGCCCATCAGGGAAGCGGCGTTCTCCTGGACGAGGATGCTGCCGTAGTCCATGATGATGACTTCGTCCACCAGTTTCTCCAGGTCCTGGATGATGTGGGAGGTGAGAAAGACGGTCTTGCCCTCGGCCTTGGCGTAGTCCCGGAGGTACTCGCAGAAAAGGCGCCGGTAGCCGGGATCCAGGCCCAGGGAGAAATCGTCCAGGACCAGAAGGTCGGCATTTTGGGCCAAAATGAGGCCCAGGGCCACCTGGGAGCGCTGTCCGTTGGACATGCGGGCAATCTTCTGCCCGGGGGCCACCTTCAGTTTCTCCATGAGGCCGTAATAAGCGTCGCGGTTCCATTTGGGGTAGAAGGCGCTGTAGAATTTCTCAATCTGGCCGATGCTCATGTACGAATACTGCACATGGCCTTCCAGCAGGAGGGCGATGCGCCGGCGGGTTTCGGGGCTGATGCGCTGCACCTCCTCGCCGAAGAGGGTGCATCGGCCGCTCTGGGGCTTCAGATAGCCCATGAGGATGTTGATGGTGGTGGTTTTGCCGGTGCCGTTCTTGCCCAGAAGGCCCACGATGCGTCCCGGTTCCACCGTGAAATTCAGGTCCTCGTAGATCTTCCGCTTGCCGTAATAGTGCGTCAGATGTTCGCAGGAAATGACAGGTTCTTGCATATGTTTGCTATTAAGGACTGCAAAGATAGCGATAATGCGCGTGTGTATTTTTAATAAGAAATAGTCATTTCCGCGGATACTATCCCTAAAAATAGGGATTGGCGTGCATCCCCGTACGCGCTAATTTTGCAGTCCCGATTCGGAAAAGGTGATTGTGAAAAAACTTCATACTGTAGTGTTGGCTTTCCTGCTTTGCTGCATGAGTGCGGCAGGGCAGGAAGTTTTTTCCGGCGTTGTGAAAGATGCATCCACCGGAGAGCCGGTTCCCGGCGCCGCCGTCACCCAGGGGAAAAACTGGGCCCTGACCGACTCTTTGGGCGTTTTTGTGCTGAAAACCCGCGAAAAAACACCGCTCACCATCACGTCCATGGGCTATAAACCGCTCCGGGCGGCCCTTGTAAACGGGGGCACCTACCGCCTCCGGCAGGATATTTTATCCCTGCAGGAGGTGGTCGTCACCGCCCAGGAAAACCACGGCCTCACCTCTTCGTCCAAGATCGGGGCCGACGCCATCGCCCACATCCAGCCATCCAGCATCGCCGACATCCTGGAACTCCTGCCGGGCGGCTCCTCCAGCAACCCGGCCCTGGGCTCCCCGCAAATCGTGAATCTGCGCGCCGCCGGGTCCCTGCCGTCGGACTATGTCACATCGGCCCTCGGAACGCAGTTCTCCATTGACGGAAAGCCCCTCGGGAACAACGCCAACCTCCAGTACACCCCGGCCTGGAGCAATCTCGGGTCCAACTACGTGAACCTGGGAACCGACATGCGCACCATCGGCACGGAAGACATCGAGACCGTGGACGTGGTGCGCGGCATCGCCTCCGTGGAGCACGGAGACCTCACCAGCGGCCTTATCCAGATCAAGCGGATCAAGGGCGGAAACGACCTCCGGGCCCGTTTCAAGAGCGATATGACCTCTAAACTGGTCTATGCCGGAAAGGGCTGGGAGTGGGGCGGAAAAGAGCGCCGCACCCTCAACGCCAGCGTCAATTTCCTGGATTCCCGTTCCGACCCCCGGAACGTCCGCCAGAACTACAAGCGCCTCACCGGCAGCCTCCGCGGCGGCCGCACCTGGGCCGGCGGCGAACGCTTCGTCCACACCCTCAACGGCAGTTTCGACTACACCGGCTCGTTCGACGACCGCAAGAGCGACCAGGACATCGACGAGGTGGACGGCCGCCCGGCCGAAACCTACCGCTCCTCCTACAACCGCTTCCAGTTGGGGGCCGACTACACTCTTCAGGCAAAGGAGAACGATTCCTTCTTCCGCACCTTCAGCGTGAACGCCTCGCTCAGTTACGAGCGCGACCTGATCGACCGCTGGAAAAACGTCATCCTGTCATCGGAAACGCCCATTTCCGTCTCCCGCGAGCCCGGAGAATTCGACGCCATCATCGTCCCCACGCGCTACGAAGCCACCCTCCAGGTGGACGGAAGGCCGCTGTACGCCTTCGTCAACGCCATCGCCTGTTTCCAGAAAGGCATCCACCGCATCAAGGCCGGAGCGGAGTGGAACTTCGACAAAAACCTGGGCCAGGGTACCCTTTTCGACATCACGCGTCCCCTTTCCACCACCATGAGTTCCCGTCCGCGCGCCTATTACGACATCCCGGCCGACAACCAACTGGCCCTTTTCGCCGAGGAGAACCTTCGCTTCCCGCTGGGCCCCTTCGCCCTGGAAGCCATGGCGGGCCTGAGGATGTCCATGCTCCTGGGGGCCGACAAAACCTACGCCATCCAGGCCAAACCCTACCTGGATCCCCGCGCCAACCTCCGCCTGGAGATGCCCCAGGCCCTGCTGTGGGGCTATAAACTGGAAAGCGGCCTGTACGGCGGCGTGGGCGTCCACAGCAAGTTCCCCACCATGGAAATGCTTTACCCGGACACCCTCTATTCGGACAAGCTCCAGATGAACTACTGGCCCAATGAAAGAGAACTCCGCCGCATCAACATGCTCGTTTACACCATCGACCCGGTGAACCGCAGCCTGGGCGCCGCGCGCAACGTGAAATGGGAAATCGGGGCCGACGCTTCCTGGAACGGCTGGACCGCCTCCGTGGACTATTTCGTGGAGGACATGACCTCCGGTTTCCGCGGCGGCAGCGAATACATACAACTCATTTCCAAGGACTACAACGAGCAGGCCATCGACAAGGCCACCCTCACCGGCCCGCCTTCCCTGGAAACCACGCCCTATGTGCCGGACACCACGCTGGTGTCCTACGGCCTGTCCACCAACGGCAGCCGCACCCTCAAAAAAGGCATCGAATACACCCTGGCCACGGGCCGCATCCCGGTCATCAACACCCGCCTTACGGTGAACGGCGCCTGGTTCCTCACGCAGTACATGAACAGCCAGCCGGAATACCAGCGCCCCTCCTCCGTCATCAACGGCAAGCCCTACCCCTACATCGGCATTTACGAAAAGAACGACAGTTATCTGTACGAGTCGTTCAACACCAATTTCCTCTTCGACACGCAGGTGCCCCGCCTGGGGCTCATCTTCTCCACCTCCTTCCAGTGCACCTGGTTCACCGGCCAGCAGACGATGGCCGACGATTCCCGCCCCGTGGCCTATCTGGACAAAAACCTGGAGCGGCACCCCTACACCGACGAATCCGATGCCGACGGCATCCTGCACCAGATGGTGCGCGAGTTCTCCAGTGCGCTGCTGGACTACCGCCGCATCCCCTTCTTGATGAACGTGAACCTCAAGGCCACCAAGAAACTGTTCAAGGATAGGGCCACAGTTTCCCTTTTCGTGAACCGCCTGTTCACCCTGGCCCCTGACTACGAGGTGAACGGTGTCGTAAAACGCCGTTCCGGAACCCCTTATTTCGGGATGGAACTGATGCTCAACCTATGAGACACAAACTCCTCATATTAAGCCTGTTGGCTCTTCTTGGCGGCTGCACCAAGCCCGCCTTGGACAACCTGTTCTGCCAACTGAGCCTGCAGGCCGCCCTGCCGGACGGCCGCCAGGCCGTTTCCATCACCGTGGATCCGGCCCTTCCCGGTAACCAGTTGCGTAATCTCAATACCGGCATGGCCTATCCCTTCCCCACCTTCGTGAACAACCTGGGCCAGTTGCAGGTACAGAAAGGCGTGTATGTCATCTCCTTCGACGGAGACGCCCTCTTTGCCGACGGCAGCCATGCCAAAGTGCGTTTCTCGGGCTACGGAACGCCCGCCACGGCCGTGAACATCCTGGAAGACGACCAGGTCGTGGAACTTAAACTCACCGTCCTCAGATGATGACAGCCCTCCTTATATCGCTTTCCCTGCTGCTGCCCCCCGCGGACAGCCTTTCGGCCGTTCAGCGCAGTTATGCCCGCGGAGAAAAAGTGCGGGTGAGCGAGGGGACGAGCGCCGCTGCGTATCTTTTCGGCCCGGATGCCGGCTATTCCGGGGCGGCGGCTTCCTGGAACTACCGGACGGAGCCCGCGCCCGTCCTCCGCGAGGAAGGAACCGGCCTCAGCGAAGGGCAACTCAATATCGCTACCCTGGTGCGGCTGGATTCGCTTTCGGCCGTGCGCGGCAAGGTCCGCTATGCCAACGGCGTCAAGCGCGGTGTCCTGTGGAACAGTTCTTCGGATTATTCCACGCTTTATCCGTATGTCATGGCCGACACGGTGGGCGGAGACCTACGCAAAGAGGAATATGCCTTCTCCGGCGGCTATACGGCCCGCCGGGGCCGATTCCACTGGGGCGTCGAAGGCGCCTACCGGGCCCTCCACGAGTACCGCCAGGCGGACCCCCGTCCCCGCAACATCGTGTCGGACCTCCATGTCACCGGATCGGCCGGCTGGCGTGCCACGCCGGGCTATGTGCTGGACGCCTCCTTCGCTTACCGCCGCTATAGCCAGACCCAGTCCATGGCCTTCCACAACGAGCGGGGCCGAAACACGGCCATCCTGCATCTTACAGGCCTGGGGGGGCATTTTTCCCGCTTCGCCGGCGCCACCGACTCCTATCTGAACACGCGCTATACGGGGAACGGTCTCACCGTGGCCGCCGCCTGGCTGCCTGTGAGAGAAGCCGGCTGGAACGCCACGGCCTCCTACAGCCTGCTGGACCTGGTTCACTTCCTGCCCCTTCCCAATCAGACCGAAATCCCTTATACGGAATTATATACACGGGAGGCCGATGCCCGGCTCCAGTATCTTTCCCGCGGGGGAGACCTCGCCTGGAAAGCCGGTGCCTTTGCCCGTTATCAATGGCGCATCGGCCAGGAGATCATTCTGGACAACGGCGCGGCCGGATACATCAAGGAACTGCTCCGGGCCGATATGTTCCACAGCGGCAACCTGACCGCCGGCGTGGACGGCCTGCTTCAGTGGCGGCAGCGCTGGAGCCTGGAGGCCCGCGCCGAGTACACCCTCAATGAAGAGAATTACGCCTACCCCGTGCGGACCCTGACTCATGCCGGGATCCGGGCCGGCCTGGACGCCGGCTATCGCCGCCAGAGCGGGCTCTGGCACTGGAAAGCGGCCATGGGAGGCGGCCTGTACCGGTCCCTGTCGGGAACGCTCCGCATACCGGAAGCATACACGGACGCGCGGCTTGCCGCCTATTGGCAGGAGCAGTATGCCCGAATCTGCGCCGGCTCCTACGATGCGCATCTGCTGCTTTATGCCGAGCGCCAACTCTCCGCCCGCCTGTCCCTTTACGCACAGGCTTCTGGCCGGGCGCTGTTCCCCGCCGGTTTCGCTCCGGCTTTTTACAGCACGCTTAGTTTGGGAATAAATTTTTAACATTCAATAGATTATGAAAAAGAATCTTCTCCTTGCAGCCCTTGCGTTGGTGGTCGCAGCCGCCTGCCAAAAGACGGAAGTCCCCGAACTCACCGTCTCCACCACCACCATCAACCTGGGTCCTGCGGGCGGTAACCAAATGATTACCGTCACGTCCAACCAGGACTGGACCGTGACCACCAGCGACAGTTGGATCAATGTGGGTTCCACCAGCGGTTCCGGCACCCTTTCCTTCGCCGTGAGCGTCGGCCAGTTCACCGAAGCGTCGGCCCGCAGCGGCCAGGTGGTGGTGAAGTCGGCCACCCTCTCCCAGACCATCGCCGTGGTGCAGAGCGCCCCGGTGGCCCCGGCCGAAACTTCCACCAACAGTTTCAAGGCCATCGCCCTCGGTGGAACATTTGAAATGACTGTTCCACAGGGCTATACCTACACGGTGAACAGCAGCGCAGACTGGATCACCGCCGAGCCGGCCGGCAGCGGCCTCAACCTTACCGTGGCTCCCTACGCCAACGCTACCGAGAACCGCAGCGGCAAGGTGGAAGTCCTCTTCGGCACCAGCGTGCTGGCCGAAGCCACCGTGGAACAGAGTTTCCGCAACGTGGAACCCGGTGAACTGCTCATCGAGGAGGTCTATTTCACCGGCAGCCCCATCGAAGGCTCCACCAGCCCCTCCATGGACCAGTACATCAAACTCACCAACAACGCCGACCATGTGGTCTATGCCGACAGGGTGCTCTTCGTGACCAACTTCATCACGGGCACCATCACCAGCACCGGCGCCACTTATGAGTATCCCGAACTCACGGACGGCCTGGCGGTGAACAATATGTACGCGATTCCCGGCAAGGGCGACGAGCACCCGGTCGCTCCCGGCGAATCCCTCGTCCTGGCCCTCGCCGCCATCGACTACACCGCCTCCTACCAGGACGGCGAAAACCTCATCGAAGGCAACCTGAACGCCATCGACCTCTCCAAGGCCGATTTCGAATTCTACGACGAGAACGACTTCTATCCCGACACCGACAACCCCGATGTGGAAAACCTGGACATCTGGTTCAAGGAATCCCGTACCATCACCTCCCTGCACAACCGTGGTTACGAGAGTTATGCCATCGTGATTCCCCCGTACAACGAGACCGCAGAGACCATCATGACCAATCACCACTGGACCGGCACCTATTTCTTCCACTTTATGGAATGGAACTTCGACTATGACCTGGCCGATGAAGACGTGTGGGTGATTCCCGGCGAATGGGTCCTGGATGCCGTGAACTGCTGCACGGAAGACTCCTTCTTCCAAAACCCCTGGCCCGCCGCCTTCGATGCCGGCTGGACGCACGCCGGCGACTATGACCGCGACCCCGCCCGCTTCGGCAAGAGCGTACGGCGCAGCGTTCAGGAAGGCAAACTGGTGGACACCAACAATTCCACCAACGACTTTACCCCCAACGCCACGCCCTCCCTTAAGAAATAATTGTTATCTTTGCAGAAGTTAGCGCTTCTACAAAGTATGGCAGAATCATTCTCCGACATAGGAAAAGTAGAGGCGATAGACCAACTCTATCGCCTCTCTGCATATTCTCCCGTCTCCGGGCTCACCTACACCAGTGCCAAAGGAGGGAAGGTGACCACCGCCGCCCGCATGTACCTGGAAGGGATTGACTTCAACCTGGTCTATTTCCCGCTTAAACACCTGGGTTACAAGTGTGTAGTCGGAGTCGTGGGAGAACTGTACGCCGCCCTTTCGCATCCCAGGCTGCTCAATGTGGTGCTGGGAATATCGGCCAAACTGGACTTCCCGCAGGTGAAAGACCTGTGGATGGGCATTACGGTGGCGGCCAAGGAGCACGGCTTCGAGGCCGTGAACCTGGACCTTCAGCCGTCCAACAACGGCCTGTTCGTGTCGCTGGCGGCTACGGGAGAGTGTTCTCTCCTGACGGATAAGCGCCGGACGGCCGCCTCGTCCAAGGACCTCATCTGCGTTTCCGGCGCCCTGGGCGCGGCCTACCTGGGCCTTCAGGTGCTGGAGCGCGGTGCCCGCAGTTTTGCCAAGGACGGCGTCCAGCCCGACATGAGCCAGTACAAGATGCTGGTGGGAGACTACCTGCGGCCCGAATTGGACGCATCCGTGGTCTCGCGCCTGGAAGATGTGGAAATCTATCCTTCCTACGGTTATTTTGTCACACGCGGGCTTTCCGACGCCCTGAAACGCCTTTCCCGCGACAGCGGCCTGGGCGCCAAGGTCTATGCCGACAAAATCCCCTTCGAGGGCAACAGTTTCTCCCTGGGCCGGGAACTGGACATGGACCCGGTGTCGGCCGCGATGAACGGCGGGGACGACAACCGCCTCCTTTTCGTGATTCCCATCCTGCACCTGGAGAAGTTCCGCCGTGATTTCCAGACCTTTGACATCATCGGCCACCTGGCCCGCCCCGAGGTTGGCACGGTTTTGGTTACGCCGGAGGGGGTCGAATTCCCGGTCAAGGCCCAAGGCTGGCCGGAACCTGAAGAAAACTGATAAAATGATTCATACCATGAAAAAACTCCTTTCCATCGTAGCCCTTGCAGTGGCCCTGAGTGTTTCCGCATCTGCCCAGAGCGGGCTTGGCAACCTCGATCTCAAGAACATCGGCAACGTGCTCACCAACATGGCGGGCGCCATCTACTCCGGTCCGGTAACCCTGGACGGCACCTATGCCTATAACGGCGTGGCCGTGTCGGCCACCTCCAGCGAAGGCGGCATCCTCACCAACCTGGCCGGCAGCGCCGTCACCTCCGGCATCGAAACCAAGGCCGACGAATACCTGGCCAAGATCGGCGTCAAGCCCGGCGCCCTCACCTGGACCTTCAACAAGGCCGACAACACCTTCACCCTGAACGTGGGCTCCCTCAGCATCCCCGGCACCTACAAAGTGGGCGACGGAGAGCGCACGGTCACCCTCACCTTCGGAAAGTCCATGCAGTTCCTGAACATGACCGGCACCCTCGAATCCACCTCCGGCGGCGCCCGCCTGCTCTTCACGGCCGACAAGGCCATGGCTTTCATCAAGAAACTGGCCTCCAAACTGGGCCAGGCCTCTTCCCAGGTTTCCTCCATCGCCAAGTTGGCCGACGGCTACGACAACTACCGCATCGGCTTCAAACTGAGCAAGTAATTCCTGCACAGGATTTCCATTTTTGTGCATGAGCAATCAAAACCCTTTTTCGGCCCAAAACCGGGAGCAGCAGCTTTCCTCGCCCGACCAGATCGGCAGCACCCTCAGGATAACGGCCCTGCCCGCCTATCTGCTGGCCCTCACCGTTGTCCTTCTTCTGGGCGCTTTCTTTGTGTGGGGCTTCCTGGGTACGGTATCAGACAAGGTCTATTACAGCGGAGTCGTTTTTCCTTCCGGCGGAACGGCAGACGTGTCCCTTCCCAATCGGGGCATGGTGCGCACCATGTTCGTACACAGCGGAGACAACGTCACCCGCGGTCAGTCTGTGGCCCTCATTTCCATGGACGACAGTTACAGCATCCTCACCAGCACGGTGGAGGGGACGGTCATAGACACCAAGGCCGACAATGAACCCTTCGAGGCCTTCGAGCCCATCCTTAGCGTGGTCAGTGACGACGAACGTCCGTCCCGGCGGGCCATGCTCATCGCCTACATCGACAATGCCGGCCAGCGGGACTTGCGCGAAGGAATGAGCGCCCAGGTCTGGCCCGAGGACGAAAAAAGGGATGAGATCGGTTATGTCCGGGGAAAGGTTGTGAGGATCGACCGCTACCCCGTAGCGGAAAACCAGGTGAAGCAGTTTCTGAAAAGCGAGGACCTGGCCAGACGCCTGCTGGAATCGGGGAATATGATGTATCAGGTCAATATTGAACTGCTTCCTTCCAAAGACAACCCCGACCAGTACGACTGGTCCTTCGGCCAGCCCGAAGATGTGAATATGAATGTGGGAACCTACTGCTCGGTTCTTACGGAAACCAGGCGTCGCAGTATGTTCCAGTATCTGTTTGAGGAGGCCCGCACCCGCTTCCGCGCCGTCAAACTCCGTACCGAATAATGAAAGAGGGAAGACACGACAGGGACTCCGCGTCCACGCTGAAACTTATGAGCCGCTATATGAAGGGCAGCACGGGTTTCTTCGTGGTCTCGTTCCTGCTCCTGATCATCGATCTGGCTTCCTATATCCTGCCGCCCTTCTTCCAGCAGGTTTACACGGACAACGTCATTACGCGCAAGAACCCCGAATGGTTCGGCCCCCTGATGTTCTTCTACATAGCGCTGTTTCTCTTGGAACTGGTGACCTGGCTGGTGGTGAGTCCCTTGCGTAAAAGGCACTTCTCCAAGCTGAACATCCTGGCCAATTCCCGCTTTGTCATCAGCCTCCTGCGGCTTCCCATGAGCCGGGTAGAGCAATTCACCTCCGGGGAACTGGTGGCCCGCTATACCAGCATCCGTACGGTGTCCCGCACCATGGACAAGTTCTCATCGGCCGTGGTCTTCAGCCTCCGCCCCCTCATCTGTTCCTGGCTGCTGCTCACCTACAGCTGGAAACTGGGTCTGGTCGTGGTGATATCGATGCTGGCGCTGGTGCTGGTGATGCGGGCTACAGCCAACACGCTCAAGCAGAAGGCCCGGGGATCCGAGGTGACGGACGCCCGGCTGCAGGGACTCACTTCCACCGGCATCAAGAATATAGAGACCATCAAGTCCATGGGCGGGGAACGCAACTTCTTCAGCCAGTGGGAGAGCGCTTTTGTGGAGGCGCTCAACGCCCGGGTCAAAACGAACTCCAGCATGATGAGGGTGGGGGCCATCCCCCTTCTGGTCTTGCATTTGAGCAACGCCCTCATCCTGTGCCTGGGCGCCTGGTATATCCTCAAGGGAGAACTTACCCCCGGTATGCTCCTGGCCTCCCAGGCCCTGGCTACCAGTATCATCTTCCCTGTCAACTTCGGCATCACCACCGCCCAGTTCCTGTTCCGTTCCCACGCAGCCATGGAGCGCTTGGAAGAGGTGGAGGAAGCCAGCCTGGAGGGAAACAGCTTGACGCTTCCGGAGATAGACCGGCTTCCCGCCCGGTCCAAACTGAGCGGAGAGGTGGAACTGCGCAATGTCACGTTCGGCTATGACCGGAGCCAGCCTCCGGTACTCAAGAACTTCTCGCTCAAGATTACTCCCGGCCAGCGGGTGGCCTTCGTGGGCTTTTCCGGCTGCGGCAAAAGCACCATCGCCAAACTCATCTCCGGACTGTACGAGCCATGGGAAGGAGAGGTCCTGCTGGACGGCATTCCCGTGCAGAAGGTCAACCGTGCGGTAAAGAACAATTCCCTCTCGGTCGTCAACCAGGAAATCACCCTTTTTGAGGGCACCATCGCCGACAATATCAAAATGTGGGACGAGTCCATCGAAGACTTCTCCATGGTGATGGCCGCCCACGACGCCCAGATTCACCAGGACATTGCCGCGCGCCCCGGCGCCTACCATACGCTGCTGGCCGATAACGGGAAAAATTTCAGCGGCGGCCAGCGCCAGCGCATCGAGATCGCCACCGCCCTGGCCAAAGACCCCACCATCCTCATTATGGACGAGGGAACATCGGCCCTGGATCCCAAGACGGAAGAGCAGGTGATGCAGCATATCAACAACCTGGGCATCACCCTCATCCTCATAGCCCACCGCCTCAGCACCATCCGGGACTGCGACTGCATCTACGTGATGGAACGCGGTCAACTGCTGCAGCAGGGCACCCATCAGGAACTTATGCAGCAGGAAGGACTTTACCGTGAACTGATGAAATATGCCTGAGCCATGAACGATCTCTTCTTTGACCAGCTGGTCCAGCGCATAGAGGGCGACAAAAAGGCCTTGAATGCCGTCGCCGACATCTTCCGGGGAATGATTGACCGCAAGATGTGGGAGAAACTCACCCATCAGCGGGAAATCCCGACCGACATCAAGCAGATTGAGGAGCAGTTCTATCAGCAGCAGATCTTTTTCCGCCAGGTGACGCTGGAGGGCAAGTGGTGGCGCTGCTGCTCGGGTAAACTCCTGGCCTTCACGGCCGATGCCGACGTTCCCGTCATTCTCACGCCCCATTTCGCCGACTATTCCTTCGTGCATCCCGAAAGCGGACAGCGCTGCCGGGCCGGCAAGGACCACACCCTCCTCAAGCCGGAGGCTTTCTCCCTTTGTTATCCCTTGCCTCCCCAGAAACTCACGATAGGTTCCTTTATGGGATATGCCCTTCGGCAACTGAGTGTGTACGACGGCATCTTTGCCCTGATGGCCTGCCTGGCCGTGGTGCTGCTCACGATGTTTACCCCGTACGTGTGCAAGGTCTTGTTCAACGAGGTCATTCCCTCCGGAGACACGGCCCAGCTCGTCCCCATCGCCACGCTGCTGTTCAGCGCAGCCGTGGGTCTGGTGACGGTGCAACTCATCCGCAACCTGCTGGTGGTGCGGATGAAGGACAAGACCGAATACGCCCTGCAGGCGCCCCTGATGACGCGCCTCCTGATGCTCCCCACCACCTTCTTCAAGCGATATGCGCCCGGAGACCTCTCCAACCGTGTGCTGTCGGTGGTGCGGCTGTTCACCCAGCTCTCGCAGGATATGATTTCCACCGTGCTGTCCATGATCTTTACGGTGGTCATGTTTGTCCAGTTCTTCACCTATGGCGGCCCGCTGCTGTGGACCGGTATCCTGGTCATTGCCGTGTACGCTTTCACCGTTTTCATCCAGTACCATTACAAAGCCATGGTGCAGGAGCGGGCCAACGCCAGCGCATCCAAACTCACGGGCCTCATCTTCAACCTGGTATCGGGTGCGCAGAAGATCCGTACCAACGGGGCCGAAATCCGGGCCTTCCGCCACTGGGCGGTGGCCTACGAACCCTCCGACGCCTTCAGCAGCCGCTATCCGGCCATGTTCACCATCAGCAACGCGTTCAGTTACAACACCCGCCTGCTGCCCATCATCGTGACCATGCTGGCCGCCTGGCACTACGGTCTGGGCCTGTCGGACTACATCGCGTACTGCAGCGTCCTCACCATCGCCGTGGGGGCCGTGGAGCAGTTTGAACAGATTACCAAGGACGTGGCGCTGCTGGCCCCGGAAATCAGCCTTTGCCGCCCCATCCTGGAAGCCGAATCCGAAATCCAGAGCGGCACCGAAATGCTCCGGCAGGTAAGCGGCTCCATAGACATCACCGGGCTCAAGTTCCGCTACGCCGACGATATGCCCTACATCTTTGACGGGCTCGACCTGCATATCGATCCCGGAGACTACGTGGCCCTGGTGGGGCCTTCCGGCTGCGGAAAGAGCACGCTGATGCGCCTACTGCTGGGCTTTGAGAAGCCCGAAAGCGGATCCATCTTCTATGATGAGCACAACCTGGAAGACGTGAACCTGCCCAGCCTGCGCCGCTACTGCGTGAGCATCTGCCTGCAGGACGGCCAACTGGTGGAAGGGACCATTCGTGACAACATCCTGTTCGGCAATGGCTGGTTTCCGGATGAACAGGTTCGGGAGGCCGTCTGCATGGCCGCCCTGGACAAGGACATCCAGGACATGCCGATGGGGCTTGATACCCGGATATCGGCTGACGGACAGGGGGTTTCCGGCGGTCAGCGCCAGAGAATCCTCATGGCCCGCGCCCTGATCCGCAAGCCCAGGATCATTTTCCTGGACGAGGCCACGTCGGCCCTGGACAATATCAGCCAGTACAGAATTGCCCAGAACCTGGCCCGGATGAAATGTACCCGCATCACCATTGCGCACCGGATGAGCACCATCCGGGAGTGCAACCGCATCATTGTGCTTGCCGGAGGCCGGGTGGCCGAAGAAGGCAGTTATGACGACCTTGTGGCAAAGGGCGGCCTGTTCAGTGAAATCATCAAACGGCAGACTGTATGAGAAAGTGGTTTTTTGCGATCGTCCTCCTGTGCTGCTTTCCGCTGACAGGCAGGGCCCAGAGCCTGGATGAAGTGATCCGGCTGGCCCAGGACAGCACCATCATGGCTTTCCAGAGCCGCTACCAGTTCGAGTACAACTCCCTGCGCTACGCCCGCTTCGAAGCGCTCCGCAAGCCGCAGTTGGAATTCCGTTTCTCGCCCGCCTACCAGCGCATCATCGCCGATCCGGACCGTCCATACGTGTACCTGCGCAACTTCGACCGCTTCTCCTCGTCCGCAAAACTGAGGCTGAGCCAGAAACTGCTGGGCTTGGGCGGCGACGCCTTCGTGGAGAGCCAGGCCCTGTGGAGCGAATATTTCGGGCGGGATGTGAACAACCGCCCCCGGGACATCGTGGCCGTTCCTTTCAGCGTTGGCTATCAGCAGTCCCTTATCGGCTACAATCCCTATCGGTGGGAGAAAATCGTGGAGGGCCAGCGGCTGGAGACGGCCCGGAAAGAACTGAACTACCAGTTGTACCGCATTGCCGAGGAAGCCACCGTCCGTTTCTTCCGCCTGGCCTGTGCCCAGGGCAAACTGGACATGTGCCTGCGCAACAAGGAGACGGCCGATACCCTGTATGCCATCGCCCGGGAAAAAGCCGGCATCGCCATGATCACCCTGGCCGAACTCCGGTCGCTGGAGTTGCAGCGGCTCAATGCCGCCAATGCGCTCCTGAGCGCCAGGGGAGAGGAGCAGCTGGCGCGGGAATCCCTGCTGTCCTATCTCCGTACGGACGCCATCCCGTCGGGCGCCCGGCTCACCGTCCCCACCGGCATCAAGCCGGTTCCGCTCAGCGACGACGATGTCCTGGAACTCGCCCGCCGCAACAGTCCGACCCTCCAGCAAAAGCAGATGGAAATCTCCGAGGCGCTCCAGCAGCAGCATAAAGTTCGCCGGGAGCATGGCGTGAAAGTGGGCGTGGACCTCAGCGTGGGCATACAGCAGATCAGCAACACCTTCCCGGGCGCCTACCGCAACCCGCAGTTCTTTATGTTGGGAGGCGTCACCCTGAGCGTCCCGCTGATGGACCACGGTGCCGCGAGGAAGGGGGTGGCCGCCGCATCGGCCTGGAAAGCCCGCGAGGAACAGGCCCTCCGGGAGGAGGAACGCGCCCTGGCCGAAGACGTCACAACCACGCTGGACAAACTCCGTTCCCACGAGCAGCTGCTCACCCATACCGCCGAAGCCGTGGCCCTGGCCGATGAAGTTTTTTCCCTTACGGCCGAAAACTACGCCAACGGCCTCTGCGACATCAACACCTACTCCCTGGCCCAAAACCGGCGAGACAACGCCTATAACCAGCATTTGGCGGCATTGGCCGGCTATTGGACCACGTATTACCACTTGTTAACCCTTACGCAGTATGAATAGGTATCTCGTACTCATCGGCCTGCTCGGCGTTTTCACCGCCTGTTTTTCCCGCCAGCCGGCTTCCCTTCCGCCGGTCCAGGCAGAGCCGGAGACCGTTCCGGCGGACCCCGTCGGGGTGCAGAACCGGAATCTCCAGCGTTCGATAGAGGCCGAAGGCTTTTCCAGCAAGGGAACCATCCAGGCCGTCACCGAAGTGCCTGTCTATAGCCGTATCGGCGAGCAAATCGTGGAGTTCAACCTGGTGCTGGGCCAGCGCGTCCGCAAAGGGCAGGTGGTGGTCCGGCTCAACCAGTCAGTCCTTCAGGACAAGATTGCCCGGGGACAGGCCGAACTGGAAAAGGCCGAATTCCAGTACCAGTCCATCCTGATGGGGCAGGGCTACAAGCGGGGGGAACTGGAGAAAGCCCCCGAAGAAATCCGGCACCTGGCCCGCGTGAACAGCGGATACAATACGGCCAAGGCCGCCCTGCAGCAACTGGAGCACGAACTCACCTACTGCACCGTCACCGCTCCTGTCTCGGGCGCCGTAAGCCGCATCGACGCCACGTTGTACGGCGCGGCCACGCCCGGTGTCCCGCTCTTTTATATCGTTGATACCGAGCATCTGAAAGTATGCTTCGACGTCCTGGAGAACGAACTCCGGAAATTCCAGAAAGGAGCCCGGATTCAGGTTATCTCCATCGCCTATCCCACCGAGGTCCACCAGGCCGAGGTGTCGGCCATCAGTCCCGTGGTGGAAAAAAGCGGGATGGTGCATCTGGAGGCCGTGCTGCAGCCCCATCCGCACCTGATGCCCGGCATGACCGCCATCGTCACCCTGCAGTGAGGGAAATGTTGATAACTTGATTTGGGCGGACAAGGGAAAAACGTTACCTTTGTTCCTATGAGTTTTGTGCACCTTCATGTCCATACCCAGTACTCCATCCTGGACGGACTTTCTTCCATAGGACAACTTTTCGACCGGGCCGATGAACTGGGCATGCCGGCCCTGGCCATCACCGACCACGGCAACATGTACGGCGTCAAGGAGTTCTTCAAATACGCCAAGAAACACCCCAACGTAAAGCCCATCATCGGCTGTGAGGTTTACGTGTCCAAGGGGGACCACCGGCTGCGCGAAAAGGGATATTACCACCTGATTCTGCTGGCCAAGAACTACGCCGGCTACCTGAACCTGGTGAAAATCGTGTCGGAAGGGCATGTGAACGGCATGTACTATCGGCCCAGGGTGAGCCATGAGGTGATTGAAAAGTACCACGAGGGGCTCATCTGCTCGTCGGCCTGTATAGCGGGCGAGGTGCCGCGCGCCATTCTCGCGCATGACGAAAAAGCCGTGGAGAAGGCCATCCTGTGGCACAAACGGGTATTCGGGGAAGACTACTACCTGGAGGTGATGAAGCACAAGACGGAGGTCCCCGGCCTGGACAACGAACTGTACAAAAACCAGTGCTACTACGACGAGGAAATCTTCCGCCTGGGGCAGAAGTACGGCGTGAAGGTGATCGCCACCAACGACGCCCACTTCGTCCGCAAGGAGGACGGTCCCGTGCACGACCGTCTTATATGCCTGACAACCAACGCTTACATCGACGACACCGACCGCCTGCACTACACCCAGCAGGAATACATCAAGTCGGAGGAGGAGATGCTCGCGCTGTTCCCGGACCATCCGGAAGCCCTGGAAAACACGCTGGAAGTGGCCTCCAAGGTGGAATCCTACTCCATCGACCGGGACCCCGTGCTGCCCGTTTATGAGATCGACCCCGCCTTCATGGCCGATATCGACACATACCTGGAAAAGTACAAGGACATCATCGACGCCGGCCGATGCGACAAGCACGGCACCTACCGCGGAGACGGTTTCTGCCATTCGGTGGCCTACCTGTGCCACCTCACCTACCAGGGAGCGCACCAGCGCTATGGGGAAACGCTGACCCCGGAACAGGAGGAGCGCATCGACTTTGAGCTCAAGACCATCTGCCGCATGGGCTTCCCGGACTATTTCCTCATCGTCCAGGACTATATCGCCGCCTCCCGCGCCGCCGGTTCCATGGTGGGGCCGGGCCGTGGCAGCGCCGCCGGCTCCGTGGTCGCTTACTGCCTCAGAATCACCAATCTGGACCCCATCAAATACCAGCTCCTGTTCGAGCGTTTCCTGAATCCGGACCGCATCTCCATGCCGGATATCGACGTGGATTTCGAAGACCTCACCAAGGCGCACGACTACGTGGAAAAGAAATACGGGACCGACCATGTCTCCCGCGTGATCACCTTCGGCACCATGGCGGCCAAGAGCGCCATCAAGGACGTGGCCCGCATCAGCCATGTCTCCATCGACGAGAGCAACCGCCTCACCAAGATGGTTCCCGACCGCCTGAGCGACGACAAGGGAAACGACGTGAAGATAACCCTCAAAAACTGCCTCAAGTATGTCCCGGAGATGAAAAAGGAGTTGGAAAGCGGCCCTGAAATCAACCGGGAAGTGCTCAGATATGCCGCCGCGCTGGAAGGCACGGTGCGGCAGGTGGGCATGCATGCCTGCGCCACCATCATCGGCCGGGGAGACCTCACCGACTACCTCCCCATCTGCCTGTCCAAGGACAAGGAAACGGGGCTGGACGTGCATACATCCCAGTATGACGGCCACTACATCGAAGAGGTGGGCATGCTCAAGATGGACTTCCTGGGGCTGATAACGCTCCAGATCATCCACAACTGCCTGGACCTTATCAAAGAGCACCACGGCGAGGAAATCGATATCGAGGCCATTCCCATCGACGACGCCCCTACATACGAACTCTACGGCCGCGGAGACACCACCGCCGTGTTCCAGTTTGAATCGGAGGGCATGAAAACCTGGCTGCAGAAACTGCGCCCGTCCCGTTTCGAGGACCTTATCGCCATGAACGCCCTGTACCGGCCGGGGCCGATGGATTACATCCCGGACTTCGTGGCCCGCAAACTGGGCGAACAGGCCATAGAATACGACCTCCCCGAAATGGAGGAATACCTGCAGGACACCTATGGCGTCACGGTGTACCAGGAGCAGGTGATGCTGCTGTCCCAGAAGTTGGCCGGTTTCACCAAGGGCGAGGCCGACAAACTCCGCAAGGCCATGGGAAAGAAGCAGATTGACATCCTGAACTCCCTCAAGGACAAGTTCATGGCGGGCGGCACGGCCAACGGCCATCCGGAAAAGGTGCTGGACAAGATTTGGAAAGACTGGGAGAAGTTTGCCCAGTACGCCTTCAACAAGTCGCACGCCACCTGCTATGCCTGGGTGAGTTACCAGACGGGCTGGCTCAAGTGCCACTATCCTTCCGAGTTCTTTGCCAGTTGCCTGAACTGCGCCAAGAGCATGGAGGAAATCACCAAGATCATGGACGACTGCAAAGGCCATGGCATCAAGGTGCTGAGCCCCGACATCAACGAAAGTTCCGGCCATTTCACCGTAAACAAGAACGGCGATGTCCGCTTCTCCCTGGGCTCCATCAAGGGTTTTGGCGCCAACGTCGTGGATGCCATCGTCAAGGAAAGGGATGAAAACGGCCTGTTCACCGACATTTACGATTTTACGGAGCGCATGGCGGGCAGCGTGAACCGCAAGAGTTTCGAGTCGCTGGTGAATTCCGGCGCTTTCGACAGTTTCGGCCACAAGCGCAGCATGTACTTCCAGCCGGGCCGCGGGGGAGAACTGTTCATCGACCTTGTCACCCGTTACGGAGAACTTTACAAGAACGACACCATTTCCAGCGCTTCCTCGCTCTTCGGAGACATGGAGGAGATGAAGCCGGAGCGCCCGCCTCTCCCGGATTATGAGGGGGAGATGGACATCATGGAACTCCTGCAGCGGGAAAAGGACCTGGTGGGCATGTATCTCAGTTCACACCCCCTGGACCGCTATCAGTTTGAGATTCAGAATTTCACCACTTGCCACCTGGCCGACCTGTCCAACTATGTGTCCGAGTGCGAAAGCAAGAAAAAGACCGCCAAGGTGTATGTGGCCGGCATCGTGACGGATTTCAAGCAACTCACCACCAAGACGGGCAAGCCCTACTCGCGCACCATGCTGGAAGACTACAGCGGCTCTTACGAACTGCCCCTTTTCGGAAAAGACCACGAGGCCTTCATGCAGTACATGCAGCCGCACGCCGCCCTTTTCCTGGAAGGCACGGTGGAAGAGAAATTCTTCCTCAAGCCCGAGGAACGCGCACAGGGAAAAACGGCCCCCTGGGCCTTTAAACTGAAGAAAGTCACCTTGCTGGGCAACATCAGCGACGATATCCTCACCGGCTTCTGCCTGGACATCACCACGCCCATGCTCACCCAGCAGTTCCGCCAGGACCTGGTGCGGGTTATCAAGAAGCACAAGGGAAAAATCCCCCTGAACCTATACCTCTACGACCCCGTCACCCACTATCACATTCAATTCTATTCCAAGAAGTTCCAGGTAGCCGTCACCTCCGATTTCATCCGGGACCTCCGTGAAATCGGCATCGACAGGTACGAAGTCCAAAGACGATAAGTGCACCAAACCACCCCTCGTGCACCAAACCGCCCCTTTTCGTGCACGAGACGGCCGCAAACCACCCCTCGTGCACCGAACCGCCCCTTTTCGTGCACGAGACCGCTGCAAACAACCCCTCGTGCACCAAACCACCCCTTTTCGTGCACGAGAC
>Ga0247608_10002461_pt1 | contig 23129 bp, 20 predicted proteins | sample 176DNAGHGlowgp2_FD_193490 | JGI IMG/M metagenome (GOLD analysis project Ga0247608, IMG submission 193490) | Sheep rumen microbial communities from Palmerston North, Manawatu-Wanganui, New Zealand - 1766 DNA GHGlow gp2 | ecosystem: Host-associated > Mammals > Digestive system > Stomach > Rumen ...
GTACTTAGTTCTGTGCTATGTAGTGTTGTTGAATATTTTGTTAGTTTATTGATGGAAATAATATTTAAATTAAGATGGTGGGATTATTCTAAAGATAAGTTTAATATTAATGGTAGAATATGCCTTAGAAATGGTTTATTATTTGGAATTGGCGGAGTATTAATAGTTAGATATTTTCATCCTATACTTATGAATTCTTTAAATTATTTTAGTGAGACTACTATTATTATAATAGGATGGATACTTGCTTCTATAATGATAATTGATACTATTATTTCTACATTTACTATATCTAAATTAAAAATAGACACAACTAAATATTTAAAACAAGATGCAACTTATGTTGTCAAGGAACAAGTTGCGGCGTCTTTAAGTAAATATAATATATTTTATAAAAGAATTTTAAAGGCATATCCTCATATTAGTTTTAATGCTAATATAATTAAATTAAAAGAATTTATGGATGAACAAATGAGTAAGACTTTAAGATTAGTTAAAATAAAAGATAAGGATAAATAGGTGGTTATATGGATTTTAATTATAATTATAAAATTGATTTAGATAAAAATATATTTAGAGGGTATGATATTAGAGGAGTATATCCAGAAAACTTAGATGAAGATACTGCTTATACTGTTGGATTAGGTTTTGGTACTCATATTCAAAAATTAGGATTTAAAAAGTGTATTGTTGGGCATGATAATAGACTTTCTTCACCTTCATTATATATTGCTTTAATTAAAGGAATATTATGTACTGGGTGTGATGTTGTGGCGTTGGATTTATGTACTACGCCAATGTATTATTATGCATGTATTAAATTAGGTATTCCTAGTGGTGTTATGGTTACTGCATCACATAATCCAAAAGATGATAATGGTTTTAAATTTGCTTTTGATGAAAAAGGAAATTGTAAAGGACAAGAAATACAAGATTTTTATAATGAATTAAAAGAAGCTAAATTTTTAAGTGGTGCTGGTAATATAGAGAGATATAAGATATTACCTGATTATATAGAATTATTTAGAAATAATTTGAATTTTGGTTCTAGAAAATTGAAGGTGGTAGTAGATCCCGCTAATGGAGCTACAGCTAATTTTGCAAGAAAAATATATTCATTATATCCAATGGATTTAATAATGATTAATGAGGAGAGCGATGGAACATTTCCTAATCATCATCCTGATCCTTGTATTGAAGAAAATCTTACACAGTTAAAGAATAAAGTGTTAGAGACAAAGGCTGATGTTGGTATTAGTTTTGATGGAGATGGAGATAGATTAGGGGTTATTACTAATACTGGTAAGTTTATTCCTACGGATATTTATATGATTATTATTATTAGGGATATAATTAATAAAGTTAGTAATAAAACATTCTTATATGATGTTAAATGTTCTAAGAGTTTAAGCGATGAGATAGAGCGCTTAGGTGGTAAAGGTATTTGCTATCGTACAGGTAATTCTTATACTAAGGCTAAAGTAAGAGAAGATAATATGCCTTTTGGAGGAGAATTATCAGGTCATGTTTATTTCAATGATAGATGGCCTGGATTTGATAGCGGAATGTATGCAGGACTTAGACTTTTAGAGATATTATCTAATACAGATAAATCTATTGAAGAGTTATTAGAAGGTATTAATATTTATTATTCAGAAGAAGAAGAAAAATATCATTCCGATGATAATATTAAGTTTAGTGTAATAGATAAAATAAAAGATTATGTTATATCAAAAGGATATAGTTTTATTGATATAGATGGTGTTAGAGTAACTTTTCCTGATGGATGGGCTTTGGTAAGATGTTCTAATACTGGCCCTAATATTACTGCTAGATTTGAAGCTACAAGTAGGGAAAGATTAAAAGAAATACAAGATGAATTTAGAGGTGTTATAAATGAGTACAACAAATAAAAAAGTATATGTATATAAAATGAATTTAATTCCAGCTAATGTATTAAGTATTGTGATACTTATATTAGCTGCAGCGTTAGCGTTTTTCTTAAGAGTAGAATTATGGAATAATAAAATGAATTATTTTATAGTATTTATTCTAATAATTTTATATTTAATGTTACATGAACTACTTCATGGAATAGGTTATTTCTTAGGAGGTACTAAACGTAAGTATATTACTTATGGAATAGAACTTGAAAAGGGTATTTTTTATGCTATGGCATATAGTAAATTAACTAAGAAAAATATAATTATTTCTCTTCAAATGCCTTTTATGGTAATTGGTGTAATTACATATATAATTGGAGTTATATTTAATATTCCTTTATTAGTACTTCTATCAATTGTTAATATTAGTGGTGCTTCAATGGACTTGGCTATGCTTATATATTTTTTAAGATTACCTAAAGATTTTACTTATAGTGAAAGTGGTAATCCTGATGAATTTGTTATTATTTCTTCTGAAGATTTAACTAAAAAGAAAAGTATATTTACAAAAATAGTAGAAGTAAAGGATTATAAAGAAAAAGATTTTGAATTTAAAAATCTTAAAAAGATAAAAGTTACTAAAGCATCTATTATAGTATTAGTATTATTCTTATTATTAGGTTTAATTACTACTATATTAAAATATGTGTAAAGTTATTGTTTCTATATAGAAACAATTCTTTTTTTTTGATATATTTATATAGACTATAAGGTGGTTTTTATGGCAATTAGTGAAATAGAATTTAAAAAAGAAGTTAAGATACTTGATAAGGTAAATAAGTTATTTGATGATACGTATAATAGTTTAGCTAGTGATGTTAAAGTAGGGGAAGAAGACTTAATAGAATTTAAAAAGATGATGTGGTCTGATTCTAATAGTTTTGATGAAGGGGAAATGACTCAAGTTAAAGCTGCTACGGCACTTGAGGCTGATAAGTTTTTCAGAAAACAAGATTATTTAAGAAGACTTAAAATGATTAAAGATAAACCTTATTTTGCATCTATTGTATTTAAAGATGATAAAGATAATTCTATATATAATATTTATATGTCTTTAACTTATTTAAAAGATAAAAATGAGAATAATATATTATATGATTGGAGAAGTCCTATTTGTAGTTTGTTTTATGACTATGAAACTGGTCCATGTAGTTATAGTGCACCGGGAGGAGTTTATAGTGGTGAATTAAAAAGAAAAAGACAATATAAAATAGAAAAAAGAAAGTTAGTTGGAGTGTTTGATAATTCATTAAATATAGATGATGAAGTATTGCAAGAAGTACTTGCTACTGAATCTAGTGACAAGATGAAGAATGTAGTTAATACTATTCAACAAGAACAAAATAAAGTTATTAGAAATCTTGAAGATAATAACTTAATAGTACAAGGTATTGCTGGTAGTGGTAAGACTACTGTGGCTCTTCATAGAATTGCTTTTCTTTTATATAGATTAGAGAATTTAAATAGTAATAATGTACTTATATTTTCTCCTAATAATATATTTACTGATTATATTTCAGAAGTATTACCTTCTTTAGGAGAAGCTAATACACTACAAACTACTTTTGCTGATTATTTAGAAAACTTTATTACGGAATATAAGCATGTAGAAGATTTTACAGATTTTGTTTCTAGATATTATTCTTATAAGGAAACTTATCCTGAACTTGTTGAATATAAACAAAGTGATAGGATTATAGATGATTTAGATGCTTTTATAGAGAATTTCATTGATAATTGTAAATTTACTGATTCATTTACTGAAAATGAAAAATTCTATATTACTAAAGATGATTTAAATAGTATGCTTCATGATAAGTATGATAGATTACCTTTATTTGAAAGAATGGAAGAAATTAGTGATAAATTAAGTTCTAATAATTATAAAGGTAGTTCTAAAAAGAAAGCAACTTACTTAAAATTAATGTATGAAAATTGTAATTTCAAACATGATCTAAAAAGTATTATGAAAGAGTTTTATTTATCTGAATTTTGTAGATTAAGACTAGATGAGAAGACTATAAAGAGTTTTATTGATTCTGATGAGATTAATTATGAAGATGCATTGGTTTTTGCTTATTTAAAGGGTAGACTAGAAGGATTTATTTATGATGGGTGTATTCGTCAAGTAGTAATAGATGAGGCACAAGATTATAATAGACTTCAATATATTATAATTAATGAGATATTTAAAAAGGCAGATTTTACTATACTAGGTGATATTAATCAAAATATTAATCCATATTATCATTATGATTCTTTAGATGAACTTTCTAATTTATTTAATGGAGATACTAAATATATTGAATTATTAAAGACTTATAGATCTTCCCCTGAGATAATTAATTATACTAATAAGATACTTGGTTTAAATCATGTTAATGCGATTAGAAAGACAATGAATAAACCTGTTATTATTAGAAAAGGTGTAGAAAATATAGCTGATAGTTTAATTAATGATATTAGTAAATTAAGAAGTGAATATAAAAGTGTTGCATTAATTACTAAAGATATGAAGGAAGCAGAACACTTATATGATTTAGTAAAAGATAAATTAGAAATAAGTTTAGTAGATCATAATACTAAGAGTTTTCATAAAGATTTAGTTATTATGCCTGCATATGTTTCTAAGGGATTAGAGTTTGATAGTGTAGTAGTTTATAATAACAGAGATAATTCATATAAAAATAATGAAAGAAATCTTTTGTATGTAGCTTGTACTAGAGCTCAACATGAATTATATATTTATAATTAAAAAAGTATTGATTATCTAAAAAACTTATGTTAGTATATTTTTTACTAAATGGAGGATTTATGGTAAAAGCAGAGGACAGAGTTAGAAAGTATATTAAAGCATTGGAGAAAAATCATGTATTTGATTCTTGGCATATTAATTTAATTTCAGATGTTTATGAGACAGTTAAACCTGAAGTTGCTGAAGATTTATATATGGATATCGTTAGTGTTTGTGTTACATTTATTTTAGCTGAAAAAAGTGCAACATATGAAAAAATGGTAGATGAAGTTAGAAAAACATTAGGATTAAATAGACATGATGATAAAGAAGTGGGATTAAAAGAGATAGTTGATCCATATGCATCAAAAAATGAAAAAGATGATGGAGTTAAGTCATCTAAGAAGCTAGTATCTAAATATGGGATGTATGGTGGAGAAGAAGATGAAATGAGAAAAGCACTAGAGGGAACAATTGATACATTAGTGGATAATTCTAATAATCTTAATAATCCAGTTGATGTAAGTAATGCAATATTCTTAGATGTTGTAATAAGAGGATTAACAAGAGAACAAGCATCTAAAAAATATAGAATGCCATTAACTACAATTTCAGAAATACTAGAAGAAAGAAAAGAAGCTGTAGTAGATATACTAGTAGTTAATTATGATGTGGTTGTTAATGACGTTGAAACTAGAGAACCATATAAATCACTTGCTAAACAAATGACAGATCCTAGAAATACTAATAAGTAAGATAATATCTTACTTTTTTTATTTGATATAAAGTAGTAATAATTATATTTAAAGATATAGATATAATTAGAGAGTATATTCCTATTTTTAAATATGAGAATATTATTAAAGATATAGTCCTTGTTATTGTACCTAATATTGTTGAGATTAAATTTATTTTACTTTTGCCTAAAGCATCTAATGTAGTTGATAGTGGTGCTTGGATATATTGAAGTAGGCATATTGGTGCTAATATTTTTAAATAATTATACCCTTTACTTGTATGATAAATTAATTGAAGTAGTTGGTCTCCTTTTAATAATAATATTATAGTTACTGGGATACCTATTAAAAGAGAAAGAAATATTATATAGGATACTTTCTTCTTTATACTTTTTAAATTGTTTTTTACACTATCTTTTGAAATTACTGGTAGTAGTGATTGAGATAGGGCTAATGTAAAGAATGATGGTAATAGAATTATTGGTATGACATAACCTGATATAACTCCATATTCTGTAGTTATATAATTATTTGAATAATTTAATAATAATATATTAGTTAATATAATTGGTTCTAAGAAGAAACCAATACTTCCTATTAATTTACTTGTAGTATTAGGTATACATATATTTAATGTTTCTTTTATATATGTTTTATTTGGTTTTAAATCTTCTTTTGTAATATGTATATTTTTTGGTAAGAAAATTATTAAAATGATAGTAGAAATAATTTCACTTATTATATTTATTAAGATTAGAAAACATACTATATATTTTAATCCATAGGGCTTTACTAGTGGTATTCCAATGATCATTATTATTAATCTTACTATATCCTCTACAACATTAGATAATACATGAGGAAACATTTTTTGTTTACCAAAAAAGTAACTTCTACAAATACTAGATATTGAGGTAAATGGTATTACTAGGGACATAGCTAATATACTTATATAAATATCTTCATTATGAAGTAATTTTTTACTTACAATAGGGGATAATAATATTATTAAGATAATTAATATAATATTTATTATGATTAAGACTGGTAGAATTGAAATTACTAGTCTTTTATTGTTTCTAGTATCTTCTCCTATGAGTTTAGAAATGGCTAATGGAAAGCCAAATTGACTAAGACTAATTAATAGAGTAAAAGTAGGTAAAATTAACATATACATACCTAATCCTTTAGTGCCTATAAGTCTTGCCATAACTATCTTTATTAGCATACCTAATAGTTTAGTTAGTAGACCTCCTATTAACAAAATAATGGTTGATTTTATAAATTTATTTTTCATAGTAAATTTTATTAAAAAACACTATACAATATAACTAAAAATATGGTATATTGATTTTGGTAAGAGGATTGCCCACTAGGGTTAATCGAACATATATAAAAGTTTGTAAAAAGGGTTGTCAATTGCTTTAGAAAATTGTGTTTATTTAAGTCAATATTTATTAGTTATGATAAACTAATATGGAGGTGTACAGAATAATGGATATAGTAGAATTTTTAACATCAAAGGAAATTATTGTTGTCTATATCGTTGCAGCAGTAGCGTGTCTTTTATGTTTCATAATTTATTTAGTAGAAAAACACAATGATAGAGGGAGAAAAAGACATAATACAAAGGAGTTAAATAAACTAGTTGAACAAATAAAAGAAGAAGTAGAAATAACTCCTGAAGAAGAAATAACTGAGCCAGTATTACAAACTGTTATAGAGGAGCCTACTCCAGTGGTAGAAACATTTGTAGAAGAGCCATCTTTAACAAGAGAAGATATAAATGCTATTGTACAAGAAATTAGTACTGAAGTACTTCAAGAAATAACTACAGAAGCAATACAAGAAGAAAAAGTAGAAGAAATAAAAGTAGAAGAACCTATTGAATTATTGACAGAAGAAGACGAATTAGAATATACATCTATTGAACCTGATGTTAGTGTAGCTAAAGAAGAATTACATAAAATTACTGAAGAATTAAAAGAACAAGAAGAAAAAATAGTAGACGTAGTAGAAAATGCTCGTTTAACTGACTTTGAAGTAGAACAAGAAGAAAATGCTATTATTAGTCTAGAAGAATTAGTTAAAAAGAGTAAGGAAATGTATGAAGCTAATGAACTTACTCAATATAAAGATGAGGGTAATGAACCTATTAGTATAAGCGAATTAGAAGTAATTGCCGGTAGAGAAGCTGAACCAGTTACTACACCTTTTGTAATTGCTAATGTAGTGCCTGTAGAAGAAGAAGAGAAAGTGGTTTTAGAAGACTTCAATACAATTAAAACTAAAGTAGAACCTGAAATTAAAAAGTTCAAAAGTAGTCCAATTATTTCTCCAATCTATGGTATTGAAAAGCAAGAATCAGAAGTTGGTGATACTCTTGAATTAGAAAATACTGCCAACTATGAAAAACTTGATGCGGAAATTAAGAAGACAAATGAATTCTTGATGACTTTAAAAGAATTACAAAGTAAATTAGATTAAGTGACTTAGTCACTTTTTTATTTGTAATAAAGTGATATATGTGATATAATTTATACGCATAAAAGAGGTGAACACATGAGAACTGTAGGTGTACTTACATTAGGGTGCAAAGTTAATACTTATGAATCTGAATATGTAATTAATGAACTTAAAAAAGCAGGTTATGAGATTAAGAATTTTGATGATGTTTGTGATGTATATATTATTAATACTTGTACTGTTACTAATAATAGTGATAGTAAGTCTCGTAAAATGATAAGACAAGCTATAAAGAGAAATCCTAATGCTTGTGTTGTTGCTATGGGATGTTTTATTGCTGCTAATCCTGATATACAAATTGATGGATTGGATATAATTATTGGTAATAAGGATAAGAGTAAGATTGTAGAATTACTTGATGAATATTTTAAAAATAAAGATGTTATGAGACTTCAATATATTGGAAGATTAAAAGAATTTGAAGATATGTATATTTCTAATTTTCCAGGTAGAACTCGTGCTTTTGTTAAAATACAAGATGGTTGTGATAACTTTTGTACTTATTGTATTATTCCTTTTGTTAGAGGAAAATGTAGAAGTAAGGATGAGAGTGAAGTTATTAAAGAAGTTACTGATTTAGTAAAAAATGGTTATAAAGAAGTTGTTTTGACAGGTATTCATACAGGAAGTTATGGGGAAGATTTGGATACGGATTTTGCTGATTTACTTGAAAAATTAGTTAAGATAGATGGACTTCTTAGACTTAGAATTTCATCGATTGAGACAACAGAATTAAATGAAAAAGTATTGAATGTACTTCGTAATAGTAAGGTATTAGTAGATCACTTACATATACCAATACAGGCTGGTTCTAATGAAATTTTAAAGGCTATGAATAGAAAATATGATTTAGATTTCTTCTTTAATAAAATTAAGGAAATAAGAGATATAAGACCTAATATAGCTATTAGTACTGATGTTATTGTGGGATTTCCTTCTGAGACAGAAGAATTATTTCAAACTACAATAGATACATGTAGAAGATTAGAATTTTCTAAACTTCATGTATTCCCATATAGTGAAAGACGTGGGACAGCATCATCTAGAATGAGTGGTAAGATAGATGAACATGAGAAGAAGGAAAGAAGTAGAAAATTAATAGAAGTATCTAAAGAATTAGAAATAAACTATATGAAAAAGTTTATTAATAAAGAAGTAGAAGTATTAGTAGAAGAGTTTAAAGATGGATATAGTTATGGTCATACAGGTAATTATTTATATGTTAAAATAAAGGGAGAATTACCTCATAATGAGTTAGTAAAAGTTACTATAAAAGATATAGATTATCCATATTGTATAGGAGTATAAAATACTCCTTTTTTTGTTTTATATATGATATAATATTTATAGACAAGGTGTGATAAAATGGCTTATATAAAAGGAAGTTATTCTAAAAGTATTTATGAAAATAATACCGGTTATGTTATCGGTATTTTTAAGGTTAATGATACAGATAATGAATTACTTGCTGAATATATAGGTAGAAGTATTACATTTACTGGGTATTTTCATGAACTTAATAATATAGATACATATATATTTTATGGTGAATTAGTTAATCATGAAAAATACGGAGAACAATTTAAAGTAGATAGTTATGAAAGAGTAAAACCTGAAGAGAAAGATTCTATATTAGAATTTCTTACTAGTGGTTTATTTAAAGGTATTGGAGAAAAGAAGGCTAAAGCTATTGTAGATGTATTGGGTAAGGATACATTAAAAATAATATTAAATAACCCTGATAATTTAATATTAATACCTAAAATAACAGAAAAAGATGTAAAGATACTTCATGATAAATTAAAAGAATATGAATCTAGTTATGAGATTATTATGTATTTATCTGATTTGGGATTTAATACTAGGGATTCTATGCTTATATATAATTTTTATAAGGGAAAAGTAAAATCTATTATTGAAGAAGATATATATCAAACTATTGTGGATATACCTGATATTACATTTAAGAAGATAGATCAAATAGCTTTAAATTCAGGTGTAGAAAGAGATTCTTTAATAAGAATAAAAGCATCTATTATTTATATTATGAATGAAATTAGTAATACTTATGGACATTCATATTATACATATAATGAGTTATTAACTTTGATTCCTAGAGTATTAGGCGTTGGTATAATTGAAGATAGTTTTATTTATGTATTAAATGAATTGGTAAAGGATTCTAGAATAGTTATTATTGATGATAAATATTATTTAAAAGATATGTATGATGCTGAGACATTTATTGTTAAAAGATTTAGGATGTTAAATTCTAAAGAAGGAATAATTATAAAAAAAATAAAGGATAATATATCGGAATTAGAAAGCTTTTTTGGTATAAAATATAATAAAGTTCAATTAGAAGCAATAAAGAAAGCAATAGAAAAAGATTTTCTAATTATTACGGGTGGCCCTGGTACTGGAAAAACTACTATTATAAAAGCAATACTTGAATTATATAGATTAATTAATAAATTGTCATATGAAAGTTTAAGTGAAAAAGTAGCTCTTTTGGCTCCTACAGGTAGAGCGGCTAAAAGAATGAGTGAAGCAACACTTTTTCCGGCAAGTACTATCCATAGATTTTTAAAATGGCAAAAGGAGCAAAATAAATTTCAAATAAATGAATATAATAAGAGTAAAGTAGAGTTTGTTATTATTGATGAAGCTAGTATGATAGATACATATTTAATGAATAGTTTACTTAAAGGGTTAAGTGCTAATTGTAAAATAATAATTGTGGGTGATGACCATCAATTACCTTCTGTAGGACCTGGAGATGTACTTCATGATTTGATAGAATCTAATATGTTAGAAGTGGTTAAATTAAAAGATGAATATAGGCAGGATGAGGGGAGTAATATAATTACTTTAGCTTATGATATAAGGAGAAAAACTATTAATGAAGATATATTTAATGTTAAGGATGATCTTACTTTTATTAAATGCTTAGATAGTGAGGTAATACCTAATATTATTGAAATTTGTAGTACTTATAAAGATTTGGATTATCATGAATTACAGATATTAGCTCCAATGTATAAAGGATTAAATGGAATAGATGCAATTAATTCAAAATTACAGGAATTATTTAATAAAAAATCAAATAGTAAAAAGGAATATAGAGTAGGTGAAGTTATATTTAGAGAAGGTGATAAAGTAATTCAACTTACTAATATGCCTGAAGAAAATGTATATAATGGAGATATTGGAATTATAAGTGAAATTGTTAATTCTAAAAAGAAAGAAATACATATAGACTTTGATGGAAATGTAGTTAAATATACACCATCTAATTTTAATAATTTTAGATTAGCTTATAGCATTAGTATTCATAAATCTCAAGGATCTGAATTTGATGTAGTAATTATACCTATAGTTAAGGGATATAATAAAATGCTATATCAAAAACTTATTTATACTGCTGTTACTAGAACTAAATTAAAGCTTTATTTAATAGGAGATATTGATGCTTTGAAGTATGCAGCTTGTAATGATAGAGATGATAATAGAAGAACAACTATTAAAGATTATTTAATTAGTGGTATAAAATAATAAAAATTATTCATAATAACATTAGAGGTGATATTATGAAAATGTCTATTACAATGGCTTTTATTGGAGGAATGGCAGTTGCAGGTATTATTTATTTTGTGAAAAATCCTGATAAATTTAAAATGATAAAAGACATGGAAGTTGATGCCATGAATAAGATGAATAATATGATAGAAAATAGTAATTAAAAGAGTTGAAAGACTCTTTTTTATTTTGCTTAAAATTGTTGTATTACAAAGGTCAAAAAACCTTTAATTTTTATATAAAAAAATATCAATAATTTATATATTTTTTTCTCTTTTTTTCGTTGAAAAAAAAGCTAAATTTGATAAAATTGATACTAGGAGAGTGCGCTCAAAAAGGAGGTGTAGAAATGCGAAAATATATGCTTTTATTAATAAGTGTTTTATTGACTTTTGTGACTTCAGTAGCATATTCAGCATTGTCTACATCTCTAGCTATTTCTTAAGAAGTTAAATTTAGACCTTTAGCAGATATTCGTATTAATGAGATTGCTTTAGCAGGAGCTACTGGTGGAGCTGGTGGTGGTGGTTCTGGTTACATCGGAGGTGTAACAAGTGCATCTACTACTAATGGTCAACGTTCTGGTCATGGATATGCCACAATATCTTGGGTCGGTTAATATAAAAAAGGAATACAAGTTATTCCTTTTTTTGTATATTTTGTCGAATGTTGGGTAATATAGTATTAGAGGTGTTTTTATGAAAAAAATAAAATTATTATTAATTTTATTATTATTTCCTCTAAATGTATTTGCTTATTCGGATAGAATTGTTGTTGGGGGAGAAACAATAGGAATAGAAGTACATTCTAGTGGTGTATATGTAGTTGGATTTTACCCAGTTAATGGTAAAAATATTGCTGAAGAATCAGGTTTTATGATAGGGGATATTATTAAAAAAATTAATGGTATAGATATCTCTAGTATTAATAATTTGAATAATATTATTAATGAAGAAGATTTATATAAATTTAGTGTATTAAGAAATAATAAAGAAATTGTTATACCTATAAAATTAGAAGAAGAAAATAATATTTTAAAAACAGGTTTATATGTTAAAGATACTATTAATGGAATAGGAACATTGTCTTATATAGATCCTGAAACTAAAGTTTTTGGTTCTCTTGGTCATGAAATTCTTGAAAGTAAAAGTTATTCTAAATTTGAAATAAGCGAAGGTAATATTTATTCTTCTACAGTATCTAATATAAGGAAAAGTGTTAATGGTAATACTGGAGAAAAGAAAGCTAATATAGATAAAAGTGATTCAATTGGTTCAATCGAAATAAATGAAATTAATGGGATATATGGTAAATATAGTGACGAATTTTCTAGTAGAGAAATCCTTGATGTTGGAAAAATTTCTGACATTCATAAAGGCTCTGCATACATAAAAACTGTAATTGATAAAAATGAAATAAGTAATTATTCAATTAATATTATTAATATAGATGAAAGTAATTCTACTAAAAATATTTTATTTGAAATTACTGATAAAAAACTGTTGGAAAAAACAGGAGGTATAGTTCAAGGTATGAGTGGTTCTCCAATTATCCAAAATAATAAAATTATAGGAGTAGTAAACTATGTAATTGTAGATAATACTAAAAGAGGCTATGGTATATTTATTACTAAAATGTTAGAAGAAGGAGATAAAATCTTAAGTAGATAGTATCTTCTTTTTTTGTTATAATTTAATTGTGTGGTTACGATGTTAAGTAATTATTGTTTTTATGTAAAAGTATGATAAAATATAATTAGAGTAGGAGTGGTTAGATGTATATTGATTTAATAGTTTTAATTATATTATGTATTATTGTATTAATGTTCTTTAAGAGATTTTCATCATTTGTATTTTTAATGGCAATAGTAGAAATTACTCTAAGAATACTAACTTTTGTTAAAAACAACATAGGACTTAAAGATTTGAGTAGAGTAATTGGTAAATATTTACCTGAGAATATGTTTGCTATCATAAATAGATATACTGAGAATGGTTCAATATTTAATATTATATTGAAATGGTCTTTTGTAATTATAATGACATTCTTCTTGGTTTATATAATTAAAATATTTATTAAGAAAAAGAAAATATAAAACGACAAATAAGTCGTTTTTTTATTTATATAATTTTCTTGGTGATAGGATGAATATATATTATGAAGAAATATTTATATTAAATTTCTTATTAGATTTTATGATACTTTATGGTACTAAAAGAATACTAAAAAGGAATAATAAAATGATTAGAGTTTTTGTTGGTAGTATAATTGGAAGTTTTACTACTTTTTTATTATTTATAAGTATTAATAATTTTATATTATTTTTATTTAAAATTATTACTAGTATATTATTAGTTATTATTACTTTTGGATTTAAAAATATATTTAAAAATATACTATATTTTTATTTGATTAGTATTGTTTTAGGAGGATTTTGTTATTTATTTGAAATTAATAATAAGTTTTTTCTAATATTTGGTTGTTTTATAGTGATTGGAATTTTAATAAAAGAATTCTTATCTTATAGAGAAATATATTCTAATAAATATTTAGTTACTATCATTATTGGTAAGAAGAAGTTTTGTTTAGAGGGTTTTATTGATACTGGTAATAGACTTATAGATCCTATAAGTAGAAAAAGTGTATTACTTTGTAATTTAAATATTACTAGTAATAATATTATTTATGTTCCATATAAGGCATTAAATACGAGTGGAGTAATTAAATGTATTAAACCTGATAAAGTGATTATTAATGATAAAGAATTTGATTATTTGATAGGACTTAGTAAAGATAAACTTAGTATAGAAGAAAATTGTATATTGCCTAATAAATTAAAGGAGGAATTATGTTAAAGATTATTAAATTTTTTAGAAAATTGTTTTTTAAAGTTTGTAGTTGTTTTTATGTTGGAGCTACTGATATACTTCCAGAACCACTATGTAAGGAAGAAGAAGATTATTATGTAGAATTAAAGGAAAAGGGAGATTTAAATGCAAAAGATAAATTAATAGAACATAATTTAAGATTAGTAGTTTTTTTAGCTAAAAAGTATGAAAACACTGGTGTTGATTTAGAAGATTTAGTTAGTATTGGATCGATTGGATTAATTAAAGGAATTAATACTTTTTCTAGTGATAAGAATATAAAATTAGCAACTTATGCATCACGTTGTATAGATAATGAAATATTGATGTATTTAAGAAAAAATAAGAAGTTAAAAAGTGAAGTTTCAATAGATCAGGCTCTTTCTTTAGATTCAGATGGTAATGAATTACACTTGGAAGATATCATTGGAACTGAAAAAGATGAAATAACTAAGTCAATTGAAAAGGAGGATGATAAAGAATTAATGATTAGAGAAATACTTAGTTTGAAACCTAGAGATAGAGAAATAATGGTACTTAGATATGGATTATTAGGGAATGATGAATTTACACAAAAAGAAGTTGCAGAAAAACTGGGAATAAGTCAGAGTTATATATCTCGTATAGAAAAGAAAGTTATTAGAAGATTGAAATTACTTATAAATAATTAAAAAAGATGCTTATGCATCTTTTTCTATATATATATTTTCTAATATTTCGTAATTATTTAATTTATTAATGTTTTCTTTAGAAATATTAGCTATATAAGTTATTTTATCATTAAATTGTTTTTCTATAATATTATCTCCTAAGATATAGTTTATTTGCTTTTCTTCTGGATAATCAAAAGATATTTTTATTTTGTATCCTTCTTCTAGATTTATAAATTTACTTTGTTTTAGAGTTTCTGTTACTGATTTGGTATAGGCTCTAACAAGACCTCCTGCGCCTAATTTTATACCTCCAAAATATCTAACAGTAATTACTAAAATATTATTTAAATCTTCTTTTTCTAGTACATTTAACATAGGCCTTCCTGCAGTACCTGATGGTTCATTATCATCAGATGAATATCCATTATTATTATAGATATAAGCATATGTATAGTGTGTTGCTTTTGGATGAAGTTTTTTTATTTCTTCTAGATAAGTAGCTATTTCATTATTGTTTAATCTATATATATAAGTAATAAATCTTGAGTTTTTTATTATAATTTCATTTGAAATGTCATATTTAACAGTTTTCATGGAATCACCTATAAATATTATACAATATATTTATAAATAGTGTTATAATAATTAATGAGGTGAGGGTATGTTTAAAAATAATAAGGAAAAAGAAGTTGATGTTACTAGTTTAAATCATATTTTAAAGACAGGTAAAAAATTAATTAATATTGGTTATTTTATGGCTATAATAGCTTTGATTTTACTAGGTACATATTTATTAAAAGAATGGAAATTATTAAAATATATTGGGGAGTTTATTATAGTTATTTCTCCAATATTTATAGGTTTTGTAATTGCATGGTTTTTTGATCCATGGGTTACATGGCTACAAAAGAAGAAAGTTCCTAGAATCATAGGATGTATACTTGTGTATTTATTAATGTTTGGTTTGTTTGCATTAATTATATATTTACTTGTGCCTGCTTTGATTTCACAAGTAAAAGACTTTGTTAGTGCTGCACCATCTATTTTTAATGAAATTACTGAATTTATTATAGGGGTTATTAAGAAATTTGACCTTAATGAAATGGTTAATATTAAAACAGTTAAAGATACTTTAACAGGTACTGTTACTGAATGGGGTATGAGTATTGGATCAGAAATGCCTAAATACTTATTTAGTGCAGGAAAGAGTATTATAAGTGGTGGAGTTAGTCTTGTATTAGGATTAATGATTGGATTTTATTTGTTGTTTGATTTTGAAAGGGCTAATAAGGCTTTATATGAAATTATTCCTGTTAGTTGGAAAAGTGGCTATAGAGAATTAACTCATAGAATTAATACTTCTTTAAGAAGTTATGTACAAGGAGTATTAATTGTAATGACTTTAGTATTTATTACTCAATCTATTGGTCTTACAATAGCTGGTATGAAGGCACCAATATTATTTGCACTTTTCTGTGCAGTTACTGATATTATTCCATATTTTGGACCATATATTGGAGCAATTCCTGCGGTAATAGTTGGATTTACTATTAGTCCAATTACTGGTATATGTGTAATTATTTCTATATTAGTAGTTCAATTATTAGAAAACAATTTCTATCAACCATTGATTATGGGTCATACTATGAAATTACATCCAGTTACTATTATGGTTGGATTATTAGTATTTGAACATTTCTTTGGAATAATTGGTATGATTATTGCTACTCCTTGTATTGCTTGTTTAAAGGTAATATTACTATTTGTTTTAGAACAAACAGGGCTTATTAAATACTTAAAAGGTGATAGAAAAAAAGAAAATGAAATAGAAGTAGTAGAAATCAAAAAAGTAAAGAAAAAATAGTTGAATAAATACATATAATTTGTTAAAATATATGTGTAATAAATGTTGACGGAAGAAAAGTATAAATATGATTTATTTTAGAGAGACTTCGGTTGGTGAAAGAAGTTATAATAGTATTTAGAAAGCTACTTCTTAAGTTTATCGGGGATACCCGTTATCAAAAAGAGTAAAACAAAGGATGGTACCGTCTATTTAGACTCCTTATACCATCTTTTTTTGTTTATGGAGGGTAATATGAAAGTATTTGTTATTGGTGGTGCTGCTAGAAGTGGTAAATCAACTCTAGGTAATTTACTAAAAGAAGAATTAAAGGATTATGGATATAAACCATGTGTTATGCAAATAACTAGTCCTTTGTATGGTTATGCAGAAAATTATTTTAATTATGATCCTAATAGAGATCCTAAACCTAGAGAATTTCTTCAAAAAATGGGTATAGAAATTATAAAGGAAAAATTAGGAAAGAGAGATTTCTTATTAAATAGATTATTTGAGGATATTGAAATACTTAATAATTTTTTTGATGTATTTATTATTACTGATGCTAGACTTATAAATGAGTTTCTAAGTATTAAAGCTAAATATGATGATGTGGTATCTATCAAATTAGTAAGAAAAAACTTTGATAATAAACTAACTGAAGAAGAGAAAAATCATATTACTGAGAAAGAAATATCTATGTATAATGATTTTGATTATATAGTTTATAATACAGGGTTAGATAGCTTAAAAGAAGAGGCTATAGAAATAATACATCATACTGAAATGGAGGAAAGATAATGGTAATTGCGATAGATGGTCCTGCAGGTGCTGGTAAAGGTACTATTACAAAGTTAGTGGCAGAAAAACTTAATTTAGTTTATATAGATACTGGGGCAATGTATAGATGTATTGCATTACAAGCTCTAAGAAATAATATAGTAGATAATACTGATAAAATAATTGAAATGACTAAGGATATTGATATTGTTTTTAATGAAGAAGGTAAGACTTTCTTAAATGGAGAAGATGTATCAGAAGAAATTAGGTCTAAGGAAGTTACTAGTGTAGTAAGCCCTATTTCAAGTATTGTTCCTGTCAGAGAAGAAATGGTTAATTTACAAAGAAAACTAGCTTTAGGGCGTAATGTTATTATGGAAGGCAGAGATATAACTACTGTAGTATTTCCTAATGCAGACTTTAAATTTTATTTAGATGCTAGTGTAGAAGAAAGAACCAAAAGAAGAGTAAAACAAAATGAAGAAAAAGGTATTTTTTCAGATTATGATGAGATAAAACAAAGTATTATTGAAAGAGACTACAATGATATGCATAAGGAAGTAGGGGCTTTAAAAAGAAGCGATTCTCAGATTTATATTGATTCTACTAATATGAGTAAAGATGAAGTAGTTAATTTTATATTAGAAAAAGTAGGTGAAGTAAAATGAAATATATGAGTCATGATGATATTAGAAAGACTTGGTTTAAATTTTTTGAAAGTAAAGGACATAAGGTGTTTGAGTCAGCACCATTAATTCCAATTAACGATGATAGTTTATTATGGATTAATGCAGGAGTTGCTCCATTAAAGAAGTATTTTGATGGTAGAGAAGTACCAGAATCTAGAAGAATAACAAATATACAAAAGTGTATACGTACTAATGATATAGAAAATGTTGGTATTACTAAGAGACACCAAACTTTCTTTGAAATGATGGGTAATTTCTCTGTAGGAGATTATTTTAAAAATGAAGCAATTGCTTTTGCTTTTGAATTATTAACTAGTCCTGAATATTTTGATATAGATAAAAATTTAATCTATGTAACAGTTTATTCAAAAGATTTAGAAGCTAGAGATAGATGGATAGATGTAGGACTCGATCCTAAACATATAATTCCTTTAGATGGTAATTTCTGGGAGATAGGTACTGGACCTTGTGGACCTGATTCTGAAATATTCTTTGATAGAGGAGAAAAATATGATCCAAATGGAGATGCTTTTAAATTATTTAGTCAAGATAAAGATCAAGAGAGATTTGTAGAAATTTGGAATAATGTATTTAGCCAATTTAACGCTACAGAAGGAATGGCTAGAGAAGATTATCCTGAACTTCCAAGTAAGAATATAGATACAGGTGCAGGATTAGAAAGATGGTGTTGTATATTCCAAAATGTTGATTCTAACTTTGAAACAGATTTATTTAAACCAATAATTAAACATATAGAAGAACTTGCTAAAGTAGAATATGTTGGTCAAAAAGAATTTAAAATTATAGCTGACCATATTCGTGCTATAACTTTTGCTCTTGCTGATGGTGCTGCATTTGAAAATGTTGGTAGAGGTTATGTATTAAGACGTTTACTTCGTAGAAGTGTTAGAATGGGTAAGGCTTTGGGATTTAATGATGCTTTCCTTTATAAAATAGTAAGTGATGTAGTTGATGTAATGAAAGAAGCTTATCCTTATTTAGTAGAGAGAAGAGCTGATGTTGAAGCTTTAGTTTTAGAAGAAGAAAGATTATTCTTAAAGACTTTAGAAGCTGGTGAACGCAGATTAAAAGAATTAGTAGAAAATTCAACTGATGGATACATAAGTGGAGAAGAAGCATTTAAATTATATGATACTTATGGATTCCCATTTGAACTTACAGAAGAATATTTGAATGAATTAGGTTATAAAGTAAGCAAAGATGAATTTGATAAATATATGAAAGCTCAAAAAGATCTAAGTAAGGCTAATGTTAAAAATGTTAATTCTATGGCTAATCAAAAGAAAGTATTATTAGATTTTAAGGAAAAATCAGAATTTGCTTATGGAATTTATAGGGTTAAGAGTAAGGTTATCGCAATATTCTCTAAAGATGAATTAGTTAATAGTGTTGATCATGATACTTATATAGCAGTAGAAAGAACTTGTTTCTATGCTGAAAGTGGTGGTCAAGTTAGTGATACTGGTATGGTTATTGGAGATAACTTTAAAGGACATGTAGTAGATGTATTTAAAGCTCCTAATGGTCAACATATTCATAAAGTTAAATTACTTGATGGAGTTATTACTGTAGGTGATGAAGTAGAACTTATCTTAGATAAAGAGAGAAGAAAAGCTACTGAAGTAAACCATTCGTCAGTTCATGTTACTCAATATGCTCTACAACAAGTTGTGTCTAATACAATTCATCAAGCAGGTAGTTATGTAGACTCTGAAAAACTTAGATTTGACTTTACTTATACTGGTAAGATGACTGATGAAAAGATACTTGAAGTAGAAAAATTTGTTAATGATATGGTACATGAAAATATAATAGTATCTACTGAAGTAATGCCTATTGATAAAGCAAAAGAAATGGGAGCTATGGCATTATTTAGTGAAAAATATGGAGATATGGTACGTGTTGTTAAGATAGGTAAATCTATTGAATTATGTGGTGGAACTCATGTAGCTAACACTAGTGAGATTAAGAGGTTTGCAATTAAAACTTGTGAATCTAAAGGAAGTAATATTTATCGTATAGAAGCAGTTACTAATGATAAAATTACTGATACATTAATTGATACTATAAAACCATATAATGATGAGAAAATAAAACTTCTTATGAAGGCTCGAGAAATACTTGATGAAGCAAAACAAAGTGGTATTAAATTAGAGTTTGATGTAGATATAACTACTGATGAACCAGTTAGTTACAAGGATATTATTTATAATAAGAATGAACTTGAATATGTTCATAATGAAGTAAAAGATTTAGAAAAGAAATATTTTAGTCTTAAAGAACAGTCTACTCTTCAAAACTTAGATATTTATAGAGAAAAGATAATTGAAGTGGATGGTGTTAATAGATTAATAATGAAAGTAGAAAATAAAGATATTAATTTATTAAAGAGTATAGCTGATACTTTAATTAATGAAATGGATAATGGATTTATATTCTTTATAAATGAAAAAGAGGATGGTAGTGTTAATTTTATAGCTAAGAGTAATTCTAAAGTTAACTCAGGTTTTGTAGTAAAGACTATTTCTAATTTATATAATGGAAATGGTGGAGGAAGTCCTACTTTTGCTCAAGGTGGAGCTAAATCTATTGATTCTAATATAATTAGTGAAGTAGAAAAGGCTATTAATAATGGATAGTTATTTAATAGAAAGTGAAGATTTCCAATCTTTTCAAAATGAGAAAGATAAGATTATAAAAGATATGGGTTTTAAGGATGCTTCTATTAGTTCTTATGATCTAGAAGAAGTATCCTTAGAAAATGCTTTAGAAGACTTAGATACTTATGGATTTCTTAGTGATAAGAAAGTTATTATATTAACTAATATAGAAAATTTAAAATATGATGAGAATAAAACTGATTTAGATCATTTATTTAAATATATTAGTAATCCTAATCCAGACAATTTATTAATAATTTACTCTAAAGGAAATAATACTTTAAAAACAATAAAAGAATTAAAAAAGATATGTAAAAATATTGAAGTAAATATAAGTATAAAAGATTATATTAAAAATTTCTTTAAAGATTATAAAATAGATTTTAAAGCTATTAATATGTTAGAAGAATATTGTTTAGGAGATTTTACTAAAGTAATAAGTGAATGTGATAAATTAAAAAATTATAAAATAGATGATAAAACTATTACTTGTGACGATATAGATATTTTAGTAAATAAGAAATTAGGTGATTCTAGAGATTTAACTTTTGCTTTTTCTAGGAGTTTGGCAGAAAAAAATAAAAAAGATTCTTTAGAAAAATATAGAGAATTATTAGAATATAATATAGAACCATTAAGTATAATTGGTTTACTTGCATCACAAATTAGGATAATATATCAAGTTAAATTATTAGAAGAAAAGAATATGAAAGATAAAGAAATATCTGAAGTGTTAGGAGAAAAAGAATTTAGAATTAAAAAGACTAGAGAACTTACTAGACTTTATAGTAAGAATGAATTACTTAAATTAATGCAAGATTTAAGTAATATGGATTATAGATTAAAAACTGAAGATATTGATGGTAATAGTTTAATTGAATTATTTATATTAAACATCTAGAAATAGATGTTTTTTCTTTACGTAAATTTATATTTATTTTTATTATTCTATTTACATTGATAAATATAAATAATAAAATAATAATAGGTGATTATATGAAAAATAGAAAGAGAAATAAGTTATTTATATTAGTAATAATTTTATTAGGGATAACAATAGGTTATGCAGCACTAACATCAACTTTAAAAATAAATGGTAGTACTGCAGTTACAAAAAACACATGGAATATATATTGGGATAATATAGCTAATCAAGATGGGGTGACTCCTATAACATCACAAATAGTAAGTGAAAATGCAAATCATCCTAATAATATAGTTAATTTTGAGGTTGCTTTTGATAAACCTGGAGATTATTATGAATTTACTGTCGATGCAGTAAATGCAGGTACTTTGGATGCGATGATTACTGATATTGAATTAAAAGTTAATGATAATCCAATTATTAATACTGTTAATAATAGTCTTGTTACTGTTAGTCCAAGTCCTTTACCATCTTATATAAAATATACTGTTACATATGCAGATGGAAAAGAAATTGGGTTAAATCATTTACTTTCAAAAATGCGTAATAATGTTGAAACTACAAAAACGTATAAAATAAGAGTCGAATATGATAAAGAAGCTGTTACTAATGATACTTTAGTAGATGATGATGTCGAATATTCATTTAGTTTTGCTGTTACTTATGGTCAAGCTGATTCAAATGCAATTGATGTTAGAACTTGCCCTGGTAGTGATTGCGTATATGCTTTTTATACAACATGGACATGGTATAGTGGTAATAATGTAGCTACTTTAAGTAATTATACAAGTGATTATACTACATTAACTAATAATGATACTCAAAGATATGCATTTTTAGGACATATTTTAGATGAAAATGATAAGATATTAAAAGCATATGCTTGTGGTATTAAAAATAATGAAGTATTTTGTATTCAAGGTTCAACTGATGGATCAACTTATCAAGATTCAGTAAATACATTGAACAGGGTATTTGGACCATATAATTCTACTACTCAATTAGGTTGTAATCCGGGAAGTAATAATTTGATTTGTTATTCATCTTCTGAAACAACGCAAGCTAGAATGCTTCAAAGTGGACAAGCTGTGACAGAGGCAGATAATGTTACTTGTAACGTTGTTAATGTTGGTGGTATGAGTTGTACAGTGCATTAAATAAAGATAGCTAAT
>Ga0247608_10002465_pt1 | contig 23105 bp, 26 predicted proteins | sample 176DNAGHGlowgp2_FD_193490 | JGI IMG/M metagenome (GOLD analysis project Ga0247608, IMG submission 193490) | Sheep rumen microbial communities from Palmerston North, Manawatu-Wanganui, New Zealand - 1766 DNA GHGlow gp2 | ecosystem: Host-associated > Mammals > Digestive system > Stomach > Rumen ...
TGATTTTGATATAAAAATTGCATTTCGTCCTCAATTTCGTGCATTTCGTCGCGATTTTGATAAAAGCAAATATTATTGTGTTAATGTATATTCAGCGCAAGGGAGATGAGATGTTTAAAGTAGATTCAGATGTATTAAGAAGATGCTCCACACAACTAAATATTGACGCCGATGCGCTTTCAAATAAGGCAAAAGAGATTGATGCGGTATGTGATGCATTAAGCGCACTTTCCGGGATGGAAATCGTTATTGAATCAATACGCATGATAAATGAATGCCTTAGAAAAGAAGTTGGATTTACAGAGAATCTCTCAGAGGCAGCCGAGAGGATAGCACATAAATACGAGCTGACTGAAGAGAGGATAGTCGAAGTGATCGAGAACTCGGGAAGAAATACCGGAGGAGGAAATGTCTCTCTTGGAAATTTTTCCGACAGAAGTAATATGAATAGTTCTGTAAATGAAACACTAAGTGATATTGACAGATTGATTAAGTAAAAAGCAGAGGTGGAAAAATGGATGTAATTGCAAATGATCTTGCTAAGTTTGAACAGGACATAACTGATTACGATGGTTCCTTTACCAGACTCGACAGGGCTCAGCTTCAGCTTCTTGCTCATATGAATGAGCTGCAGAACATGTGGGAAGGCGAAGCACACGATCAGTTCATGGAAACATTCAGCAAAGATTATCAGAAAGTTGTTAATATGGTTGATTTCTTGAAAGAAGTACTTTCAGATCTGAATTTTGCTGATAAGGAATATACATCTTGTGAAAGCTCCGTTGAAAGTATTATAGAGAGCATGGATGTCTAAAAATAAGATAAGGAGGAAGAGTTGATATGGCTTTTAGCTTAGCACTTGGAGTTACTCCTGAGAGTTTGAAATCAAAATCATCGGATGTAACAGCTGATATAGATGATATGAATAACGAAATACAGATTCTTATTTCAGAAGTTCAGGAAACAAGTCAGTACTGGCTTGGCGATGCAGGTACTGCCGAGAGAACAAAAATGGACGAAAACGTAGATGCTTTGAACGCACTTATAACAAGGCTCAGAACTTATCCATCCAGGTTACTCACTATGGCAGGTATATACGAAAATGCAGAAAGCGACAATGTAACAACTGCAGCAGCTACTAAGACAGATATTGTGATGTTTTGATCATATATGAATGGTGGACGAAGATGAAGAGCGAATATGAAATCTACATGGACTTTAACAACGCCATGGATCAGGTTGGAAAACTCAGGAAAATTTCAGGAGAGGTAGTTGGTATCGGAAATGATGATATCGGTGGAACAATTGATAATATCGAAACCAACTGGACTGGCGAAAATTCAGAAGCTTACGTTTCCAAAAGTAAAATTGTGAAAGGAAAGGTAGTAAGCACCGGAGGCGACATCGGTAAAGTCGCAGATACTATTGAAGCTATTGCTACAAGAATCAGAGACGCTGAACTTGAGGCATTAAGAATAGCAGAATCATAAATATTTTTTCATATAATAGGAGGAAATGAAAAATGTCAGAAATTTATGTACAGAGTTCAAACGCACTTGAGCAGGTAATCAACGATCTGCAGGCTAAGAACAACGAATTCCATCAGTATGCAGACAACATCAGAAACGAGCACAAGACGCTTGTTACAAAGTGGGAAGGTGATGCAAGTGATGCATTCGAAGCAAACTTCCAGAAGGAAGAGCCCAACCTTACAAACTTTGAGGATGCTATCAACGAGTATATCGTAGCACTTAAAAAGATCCTTGGTGAGTACGAGCAGGCTGAAACACAGAACGTAAATATTGCTTCTAACTAAGAATCAACAAGTGAAATCATTATATGGGGAACTATATCATAGATAGTGTATAGAGAAAAAAATAAAAGGAGAAAAATAAAATGGCAATTTTAAAGGCATTAAAAGTAACAGACGTAGCTGACCTTCGCGCAGAGGCTTCTAATTTTAGATCACATGCATCAGACATACAGAAGAAGACACAGGAGATGCTTACACTTGTTGAGCAGACAAACAGTGTATGGAGAGGTGATGCAAGAACAAAGTATGCAACACAGTTCCAGGGTCTTCAGGATGATATGACAAGACTTTTCAAAACTTGCGATGAGTACGGCGAAGATCTTGAGAAGATTGCTACAAACTACGAGAACGCAGAGAACGACAACGTACAGGCTGCAAACGCTTTAAAAGCTGATATTGCACTTGTATAATCATAAAACAAACCCAAGAAAAGATTTAGGTTTAAGCAGTGTCTTACGGCACTGCTTTTGCCGCGTTTACCGGAAAGTAACAAGGCAGTAGGATTTATGGAGTAAGTATGAGAAAAATAAGTAAGATATGGAACAAAACAGTTATTGCTCTTCTATGTGCAGGGACATTAATGTCTTTAACAGATAGCTTTTCAATAAGAGCTTTTGGAGCAGAGGATGAAACAGAAATATCTGATGATTATGAAACAGAAGATGTTTATACAGAGGAAGACGATACAACTGAAGCAGAGGGTGAAACAGAAGGTGAGTCAGAAGGCGAATCAGAGGAACAAGAGCCTGTAAAAGTAATGCAGGTAAGAAGTGATGATTCTTCTGTAAGAGCATACATAACAGGTGTGTCACAAGGAGATGTTTCGGAATATCAGATTGGTAATATTCCCGTAGATAATGTTTCCACATATCCTATTACAGAAGATGATAATGCTGCAAGAACCCTCATCATGGTTGATAACTCTATATCAATACCTGGTGAATCCAGAGAAAAAGTATCGGAAATCCTTAAGAAGATAGTTTCAAATGCATCTGAGAATGAACTTTACAGAATATCAACTTTTTCTGAGGACGTAACATATTTATCAGATAAATATACCGATGATGTAACTGCACTTAACAACATGATAGACTCTATATCTTACGCAGATCAGGAAACCTATCTTACTGATGTTCTCTATGATGTGGTAAAAGAAATAAATACTACTGAAGAATATGGATATACAAGAATTGTCGTAATATCCGACGGTGTTGATAACAAACCTATCGGAGTTACAAGAGAAGAACTTAATAAAGAGCTTGAAGATCGTACTCTTCCCATCTATACAATAGGTGTCAGCACCGGGAAAAATGCGGATAATCTTGAGGGAATGTTCGCTCTTTCCAGAGTAACAGGATGTGATTACTGCATCATGGAAGAAACGGAAGTTGATCAAATAGCTTCTATTATAGATAAGGACAGAAACCTAACAGTATTTAAGGCAGAAATTCCGGAAGATGTAAAAGACGGAAGCCTACAGAATACAAAGCTCACATTTACAGACGGATCATCTATATCATTTAAAGCCCTTATGCCTTTTTCAATAAAGGAAAAGGAGGAAGAAGTGGAGGTACCCCCGGTTATAGTTGAACCAGAACCGGAACCAGAACCGACATTTTTTGAAAAAATAACAAGATGGATAATCGCAAACAAACTTATCTTTGCGCTGATAGTAACAGCAGTCATAGCGATAATTGCTTTGCTTGTTATCTTTGTTGTTAGAAAGATATTCAATAACAGACCCGGAAGTGAACCTCAGGAATGTGCACCAACAACTCCTCTTAACACATACGGTAAGACAGAGATACTTGGTGAAGCAGGAGATGATGGTAAGACAACAAGGCTTACTCCAAATGAGAGACCGGGACATATTAAGAAGATAAAGCTTACAACGGCCAGTGACAATTCCAGAACTTTCCGTTGCGAGATTGAGAAAGAGATAAAAATAGGCAGAATGCCTGACAATGATATCGTAATTAGTGATGATACAACCGTTCATGGTCATCATTGCACTATTGAGTGCAAAGACAATGCATATTTTGTAACCGACCTTATGAATGTAAAGAACCACTCAAGCGTAAACGGGATAGAGATAAAACCCGGATTCCCTCAGCTGATCGTAACTAACAGTAAACTTACGATCGGAAGATATACGTATGTGGTTTCGATAATAGAAGATTAAAGGTGAAACAAGGGAGATTACAAAAAAAGGCTGGTAATTGATGGCAGAAAAGATAATATATTACGGATATACCGACACAGGTAAAAAAAGAGATATAAATCAGGATTCTATACTTATGAAGGCGGAAGGTGAGAATGGAATTTTCTGCGTGGCTGACGGAATGGGAGGACACAGCCACGGAGAAATCGCTTCCAACCTGATAGCAGAGAGAATAGGTGAATGGGCTGATATTAACCTGTTTTCAGAAAAAGATGGGGTTAAGATTCAGGAAGATCGTTTTGATTCCTTATGTGATAGCTTTGAAGAATGCATACATATGGTAAACGAAGAAATCAGAAGGGAATACTGCATAGATTGTGTATGTGGATCAACTCTTGTAGCTTTGCTTATTACAGGAAGAAAGTATGCAGCTTATTCAGTAGGTGACAGCAGAATATACAGAAAATCCGGTAAAGAGTTCATGCAGATAACAAAGGACCAGATATGGCAGAACCAACCGGAAATCATGAATACACTCTCTGAGAATGAGATGAAAAAGCATCCTGATTTTGGAAAGCTTACAAATGCAGTTGGAGCTTTCGACCATATAAAGATAAATACTGTAACAGGTACTATGAAAGATACAGATACCTTTACCCTTTGCAGCGATGGAATATATAAATGTTATACGGACTTCTCCCTAAAATGGGCACACCGCTATATCAATGCAGAAAAGGGAACAGATAATTTTGAAAAAGCAATAAACAATATAAAAAAGCATGTGGATAAGAAAGGCGCTCCTGATAATTATTCAATAATAATAGTAGGAAGGTAAATATGCCAATCTATAAGAAGAAGCCGCTACAAGTTGAGCGGCTTCTTCGCTTTATTATTCAGCTGATGGTGCATCCTTAGGAACAATCTTGCCATCCTTAACTACGAACTCGCCAAGTTCAAGGATCTTTTCAGTAAGAGCGAGTTCTTCCTCATCCTGGAGACCGATAAAGTATATTCTTTCGATATTCTCGTTATTAAAGAAGAACATTCTATCTGAGTCGATCATACCCTCAGGGAAATAGCAGCCTGAGTAGTCATATACTGTATCATCGCCGCCCTTTGTCTGGATTCGCCCGCAAACCATAAGACGTTTATTGCCACCTTTTAATAAAACAACAGATCCAATTGGTAATAATTCCTTTTTTTTCATTTTCACATACCTCAAAAAATTTTATACTATTCGATTATATCATTAAAAGAAGTCTTTAGCCCACTGATATGCAGGACAATCGGCCCAATCTATATTGATATCGATTCCGACACCGCCACCATACTCGAGGTCAAAAGCAACTCGTAAATTATCTTCATCTGCATATATTCCGCCGCCTCCTCCTACAGAACCGGCATCAACACTTCCGGATGCATCGATATCAATACCCCATAGAGTGACTCCAGGTTTCACACTGGCCTGAGCAAGACCAGCGCCAGCAGAACCTACTCCACCATTATCTAAGCCGCCTTCACCGTCAACGGTAATATATCCGGCATCAGCAGAGGTGTTTATATGAAAATTCCAATCGTCTGTTCCGACTCTAACATTGTTCTCCTCATGAAGTACGCTAGCGGTTCCTGTGCCTTTACCAGATACGTTAAAATCAGGATCACCATCTTCATAACTTAAGGAGTAATCTATATTTCCTTCTCCCTGTACATAGCCAAGAGTAATTTCGTTATCTACAGTTATAAGATCATTAAAAAGACTATAACCGGAAAAAAGTGAAGGACCGTAAGCATGACCTTCGCCTTCAGCATTTACGTGTATATGTGAAGGATCCATTTCAAAGTCATATGAACCGCTCCAATTTGCAGTAGGTTCTCTATATGTTACATATGCGTCAAAAATACCATCGCTTCCTATTTTTATATCATGCGTTTTTTCAGGATTATGGCTTCCTCCGGAATCTGATGCTCCGATACTCCATGCAGAATCAGACTTTTTTTGCGGCCTGGAAGGACCGGTAGTGTGTCCGTTAATGGGGGTATTTGGGGGAAGAGTTTTACTGCCGCCTTTACTATGGCCAACAATAGTTTTATCAGCAGATTTGTATTTTTGGATTATCTGCTTAAAGGCTTTTAATATATAATCAGTTTCTACTGCTTCTCTTGAAAGATTTTTTAAGCAAGCGTCAAGAGCTGCTTTAATTATTTCATATTCAGGTCCACATAATATTAGACAGTCTGACACACTTTCAAGTGCCAAACTATTCTGGCGTACCTTATCCGGTATTAATTCAAATTTATTGCTTATGGCTTCGCAATTATCTATATCAATGCTGAATTTCATAATTCCTCCTGTAACTATTTTGATTTAGTAATATAAAAGAAATGATTGCAGCAACCATCCATATTACAGACATACCAAAGAAAATAAATGCTCCGATCAAAGTAGTCTGTCTGTCTAAAAGTGACAGATCAAGAGTTTCAGGATTGATCCAAACCTTTGACAGATTTTTATTAGGATAAGAGCTTTCCTTAACGAATTTCTGATGGTTTATGCCGTCATAAGAAAAGTTGATAGTGTAATCATATGCAGAAGCTGTGGAACGACCATTTCTTACAGTTACTCTTTCTACATCTGAGATATATGCAGGGACTTCTATATATAAATCCATGGCCTTATATTTAAAAGTAAAAACGATTCCAAGAAGTAATAATAATCCTGAAAAGATGATCAATATAAGACCTATTATTTTACCTACTTTTGACATAACTATTCCTTTCTATACACGCAAAAAGTAGTATATAGTATAAAAAGCTGTTTAAGCTAAAAGTGCGACGAAATGCACGATTTTGAGGACGAATGACATCTATCAAATGGTTTAAGAAGGCTTGAAGAAAGCATATTACTGTGCTAGAATAACGAAGTTGGCTGACAATTCAGCTTGCAACATATCTGTTCTTTTGTTTATAAGTTCTCGTAGCTCAGCTGGATAGAGCGTCCGCCTCCTAAGCGGAAGGTCGTGTGTTCGAATCACATCGGGAACGTTAGAGGAGCCTATTAAGACTCCTCATTTTTTATCTAAAAACAATTCCGTTGACTTTTCAATTTGATTTCTCTATATTATTTTTTAGTTCTTTAGAATTCTAGTGTTTTATAAAATTGCTTTCGGCTGAAAACCCATTAGCTTCAGCTAATGGGATGAAAGCCGTTTTACTTAATTAACATCTCGCCTAAGCGAGATAAACAAGATATAATTCTATCCCATGAATAAAGAATATAAACATGGAAATCGAAATAAATATCTACTTCGTTACCACTAAATTTTAGTATGTAAATATCGTAGGCATTTGCTAAGTGCTAATAATATCTCTTCAGATATGAAGACTCTTGCTAAATATTCGCAAAACGCCTGATTATGTAATATGGCTAATAACTAGAGTGATTGAATTGGAGGAAACAATCAATGTTAAAAGGGATGGAATTTAGAATCTATCCAAACAGAATACAGGAAACCATCATTCAAAAAACATTTGGATGTTCAAGAGCTGTATATAACTCAGGTCTTGCTCTTCGCATAGAAGAATACAAGAATGGTAATTCTATTGGATATAAAGAAACTAATTCCATGCTCACTACCATGAAGAGAACTGAAGAGTATTCATGGCTCAAAGAAGTTGATTCTATTGCCTTACAGCAATCTCTTAGAGATTTAGATAAGGCATACAAGAACTTCTTTGCAAAGAGAGCTTCATTTCCTAAATTCAAATCAAAGCATAATCACAACAAAAGCTATCGCACACAAAATGTTGGCGGTAATATTTCAGTTGCAGGAAAATATATCAAACTTCCTAAACTTGGATATGTAAAAGCTAAGATTTCAATGTCTGTTAATGGTAAAATCAACAACGCTACCATCAAACAAGCTTCAAGTGGGAAATATTTCTGTGTACTTAATGTTGAAGTACCTGATGTATTCTATTCCAATGATGGTTGTATGATTGGACTGGATGTTGGTATCAAAACCTTCTATACAGATAGTAATGATAATTCGATTTCTAACCCTAAAACTTTGGCTAAATCTGAAAAGAAACTTATTAAGGAACAACGCAGGCTTTCCAGAATGGTTAAAGGTTCAGCAAATTGGAATAAGCAGCGTATCAAAGTTGCAAGAATCCATGAAAAGATTACAAATCAACGAAACGACTTCTTACATAAAGAATCTACAAAGCTGGTAAAAGAAAACCAAATTATCTGCATTGAAGACCTTAATGTAAAAGGAATGGTTCGTAATCATAAACTCGCTAAATCTATAAGTGATATATCATGGTCTAAATTTTTTGATATGCTTGAATACAAATCTGCTTTCTATGGTACTGAGATAATCAAAGTTCCAAGATTCTATCCAAGTAGTCAGACTTGTAACTGCTGCGGATATCAGAATCCTCATATCAAAAATCTCAGTATCCGAGAATGGGAATGTCCTGTTTGTGGCACATATCATGATCGTGATGGTAATGCTGCGAAAAACATACTAAAAATGGGTCTGTCACTACGCATGACAGCTTAACGAATAACAAGGTAGGCACGGGCTGTGCCGAACCAAACGCTTGTGGACATCGTTGGGAAAACTGCTCTCTACGGAGAGTGTGATAATAACCGTGGTGGTTGAAGCAAGAATCCCATCAAGCTTTAGCTTGTGGGAGTGTCAACCCCTAAATAATTACTACAATATATTACAAACTGTGGAGGAATAAATATATGGGAAGAATTGTTGCAGTCGGAGGTGGTGAATTAGACACTACGCACAGCATTAATGAATACATTGTTAAATTGGCAGGCAAGAAAAATCCTATCTTTCTATTTATAGGAACTGCCAGCCATGATGCAGAAGGTTATATAACAGGTATTAAAAATGAATTTGAAAGCCTTGGCTGCACAGTAAGTGCGCTTAAACTTACAACTGAAAATTATACGGATGAAGAAATAAACAGCATATTGGAACATGCAGATATTATTTATGTAGGTGGTGGGGATACATCTTTTATGATGGATACCTGGAAAAAATATGGACTAGACGAGAAACTGAAACAAATATATTACAATGATCAAGCCGTATTATCCGGGCTTAGTGCAGGTGCGATATGTTGGTTTTGTTGTGGTCATAGTGACAGTTCTATTTTTGAAGTAGATGGTCAAGTAGGTTATGGTTGGGTAAAGGGATTACTTGAGATTTTCCCATACGCTTTTTGTCCTCATTATAACGAGCGAGGAGAAATCGCTGATTCAATGATTGGTGAACAGACCTCTCCTTGCTTAGCGCTTGATAATAATGTTGCTTTTGTTGAACAAGATGGATGCATCAGCTACGTTGCATCGGATAATTCATCTAAGGCATATGTCCTTAATTATGTTGATGGGATGTTGAAAAAGCAGGAACAGAAAGTAGATAAAATATAACACGCTATAGTAAATGATGAGCAATATTAGATTAATGAGGAGCAATCATCAAAAATGATTAGCTATTATGGAAAATGATCAGCTAACAAAAGATATGAGGAGAAACATCTTGAAAGATAGACCAATTACAACATTGTTTATGTTAACATCAGTAGATGGAAAGATAAGCCCTGGTGCATCAGATTCCTTGGATGTTGATAAAGATTTTCCAAATATTAAAGGATTGAAGGAAGGTCTACAGCAGTATTATGACATTGAGCAGACGACAGACCTATGGTCGTTTAATACCGGACGTGTACTAGCAAAGATGGGTGTAAATGAAAAGCCTTTTCCAGAAAAGACACCGGTATCTTTTGTACTATTAGATAACAGTCATTTGACAGAGCATGGTGTGAGATACTTTTGCGCAAGGTCTAGAGAGTTCGTTTTGATAACAACAAATAAAAATCATCCTGCTTACAATGTGAAAGAGGATAATCTACACATTATAGCTCAGGAATCTCTTTCTCTTGAAGATGCTCTTGCAGAGCTTAAAGAAAAGTATGGCTGTGAAAGAATCACGATCCAAAGTGGTGGAACCCTGAATGGAATGTTCCTTCGTGAAAAGCTATTCGATTATGTTGATATTGTAGTTGCGCCTGTTCTGATCGGTGGAAAAGATACTTCTACACTAATTGATGGAACTTCTATTGTAAGTGAAAAAGAACTTAACAAGCTTGGCGTATTGAGACTTATTAGTTGTGATCTGTTGGAAAACTCCTATATGCGGCTAAAATATAAAGTGGTTTCATAGAAATCTGGAGCTGGTCAGAGAAAGTGTATGAATTTGTAAAGGGTGAGAAACGATGAAAGTGGGAATTGTAGCTTGTTCAAATGGTCAGAGAAAAGAGTGGAAAGAGCAGAATGAACAGCTTGTAGATGTTCTGAACATAATGGGAATTGAAGCGGTTTTGTCACCACATATAATGTCAAAAACAGACGAATTTAGTGGTACAGATGAGGAAAGAGCTGCGGACTTAATGAAGTTTTGGACAGATGATTCCATTGATGCAATTTATGATATATCTGGTGGTGATTTGGCTAATGGGATACTCAAATATCTAGATTATGACTTGATTGCCAAGTCTGATAAGATGTTTTGGGGATATAGTGATCTTACTACAGTTATAAATGCTATTTTTGCAATGACCGGAAAGGCATCTGTCTTATATCAAATAAAAAATATGGTATATTCCAAATCTGATTTACAGCAAAAGAGATTTTCTAGCTACTTGTCTGGAAAGGAATCTGAGCTACTTGATTTTAATTATGACTTTATTCAGGGAAATCAAATGGAAGGCATTATCGTGGGTGGAAATATAAGATGCCTATTAAAGCTTGCTGGCACTAAGTATTGGCCAGATGTGAACGGCAAGATTCTACTATTAGAATCATTAGGTGGTGAATCAGGGCAGATAGCCACTTTATTTTCACAACTTGAGCATATGGGTGTTTTTGATCAGGTTGCTGGTGTCTTGCTGGGAACTTTTACAGAATATGAAAAAGCAGATTTAGAGCTCTCTGTATTTGATCTTCTTAAAATGCATATAAATAATACTCTTCCTGTTGCAAGCACAAGAGAAATTGGACATGGAAATGACTCGAAGGCCATAATTATAGGAAAAAACATACTACTTCATAAATGAAGTATTAAATATCGAAGTACTAAGAAATTCTTAGTAGTTAGACTTGATGAGGCTGAATACATACATGAATACTGAATTTATAGAGGCATTGGAACAGGAAAATCTAAATGCAATCCGTAGGCTACCTAAGGCTGACTTGCACAATCACTTTGTGCTTGGAGGGAGCAGGAATTATCTAAAAGCACATACAGGAAAGGATATTCAGCCGATTAAAAAGCCTCTCCAATCCATGGATGAAATGCATGCATGGAATTCAAAAAACATAGGTGATTATTTTAACTCACCTGAAGGTCGTAGAATATTGATAAGAGCGACGTTTGAGCAAGCTAAAGAGGATGGTGTTTCTATATTAGAAATTGGAGAAGATGTCTGGGGGCTTGGCGAATTTTTTCATGGAAATATCGAAGAGCTTGTAGATACATTTGAAACAGCGCATAAGGATATTGCGCCTGAGATAGAACTAAGATTACAGATTGGAATGTCCAGGCATTGTGATATAGCTTATTTGGAAGATTGTCTTTCTTATTTTTGGGGATGCAAAGCGTTTTATTCCATTGACCTTTATGGAGATGAATTGGCACAACCAATAGAAAATTTTAAGTCAATCTACAGACGTGCAAAAACAGAAGGACTTAGACTTAAAGCACATGTAGGTGAATGGGGTACTGCTGATGATGTACGTCGCGCTGTGGAATATCTTGAACTAGATGAGGTGCAACACGGAATTGCAGCAGTGGATGATCCATCTGTAGTTCGTTTTTTAGCAGATAACCATATTCGACTTAATATTACTCCTTCCAGTAATTATTATCTTGGTAGAGTCAAAGATTTAAAGTCGCATCCTATTGCAGAGCTTTATAGAAACGGCGTTGATGTAACTATCAATTCCGATGATGTTTTAATATTTGATTCTGATGTATCTAAAGAATACTTGCGTTTGTACCAAAGTGGTTGTTTGAATGCGCAGGAGCTGGAAGATATACGAATGAATGGGCTAAAAAAGATATAGAAATGGAAAATTTTGTTATGAATGATGTATATGAAAAATGTCCAGATATAGAGACGGACAAAGTTTTGCTAAGATTTGCTTGTAAAGAAGAATCAGGACAACTATTAAAAATTTACAGTGACAAGAAGGCACTACCTTTTTTCAATAGCGATAATTGTCATGGTGATAATTTCTATTATCCTACAAAAGAAAAGATGGATTCAGCAATTGATTTCTGGCTGGACTCATATCAGAAGAAGTGGTTTGTAAGATGGGTAATCGTGGAAAAAGCTTCGGCAACCATTATTGGATCTGTAGAATTGTTCCACAGAAGTGCTGATGATGATTTTAATGGGGTTGGAGTATTGAGAATTGATCTTGGCAGTGACTATGAGAAATCATCTGTCATTAAAAATGTCCTTGATGCAATTGTTCCGTCAGCATATGAAATGTTTGACTGTGAAGTAATAATATCAAAAGTTCCAATATATGCTGTTGAAAGAGCCCAGGCTTTTTCTGATTATGGATTTGAAAAATCTGAAAAATTCTTGGTTGGAACAATAGACCACTACGCATATAAAGATTATTGGACAATTCATGTGTGAGGTTTTATAAATAGAATTAAGATAATAAGAACGGAGCTGATTTTTTAATGAAAGAAGTTGCTAAAATGGGGACTAAAGTTGGTCAGGAATCTCAATGTACTGAATGGAAGTGGTCATGGCAGGATGAATATCTGAAATGGCTTTGTGGTTATGCAAATGTTGATGGAGGTACAATTTACATCGGCGTTAATGACGATGGTTTTGTTGTAGGATTGAAAGATTCCAAAGCATTGTTAGAAGCTCTGCCAAATAAAATAAGGGATAGACTCGGTATACTGGCTAGTGTAAGAGCTTTTAGTGCAAAGATTGGGACTAATATCAGGTATAACAAAATTCCCAAAAGTGTTTCTGATAAGCTTATCAATCAATTTGCTACTGGACAGGTAAGCACAAAGAACTTATCAGTTGATGACAAAAGATACCAGACTGTTGCAAGGATAGAATCAGAAACTCCTATATGGTTTTCAGAGGACGGAGTCGGTGATTATATTGAGATTGAGGTAGTATCATATCCTTTTGCAATTTCTTTCGAAGGGAAATATTATAAGCGCTCAGGTTCCACGCTTCAGGAATTAAATGGAGTGGAACTTCAGAATTTTCTGCTGAAAAAGAGTGGACTTAGTTGGGATTCTGTTTCTATCCCTGTCGTTTCTGCTAAAGATTTAAGTAAGACTGCATTGAATGGATTTAGAAACAAGGCTATCGAAAAAGGTAGGATGACTGCGGATCAAGTCAATGTAGATGATGAATTGCTTCTAAAACGGTTAAACCTTATAGATGATAATGGCAACTTGTCTCGTGCTGCTATACTTATGTTTCACCCCGATCCTGAGCAGTATGTCACAGGTGCTTACACAAAAATCGCTTACTTTGCCCCTGAAGGAGCTTACGGTCAAAATAAGGTTGACGATATTATATTCTCTGATGATGTACACGGTCCTCTTATAGAACAGGTAGATGAGGTGATGGATTTACTTTATACAAAGTATCTGAAGGCGCTTATTTCTTATAAGGGGATACAGCAGATACAAAACTTTATGTGGCCACGCGAAGGTTTCAGAGAAGTTTTGCTAAATGCTATGAACCATAAGGCATATGAAACAGGTATTCCAATTCAAATCAGAGTGTATGAGGATAGGATTGTTATTTGGAACGCTGGAACATGGCCGGAAATCATTGATGTAGATAAAATATATGAGTTACATCCATCTGTGCCTCATAATCCTAAGATGTCAGATGTATTTTACAGGTCAGGTGAAATTGAGTCCTGGGGTAGTGGCTTTAACAAAATCATGATTGAGTGCGACAAAGCAAAGGCACCATATCCTGTAATTGTAGCTAATCCCAAGGGTGGTGTAGCTCTTGAATGTAAGGGTGCTGAGGTTTATATGAATCTGCTTAAGCACGGCAGGTACTATGATACGTATCCTAAAAAAGATGGTATAGTTGATGGTAATTTAAGTACAGCTAATTCGGATAATAGTAAAGTAACTGATTCTACTAGCGAAGGTCAGCAAAAATCAATTAACAGAATGATGACACTCTTTAGTGAGAAACTATCAAAAACAGAGCAGGAAAAATTTCTGCCATTAATCGAGTTTTTAAAGACCAATGATACAATCTCAGGAAAAGATGCAGAGAACATATTAGGTAAATCTCATGCTACTGCAAGTAGATATCTTGGACGATTAGAAGAAATAGATGTAATTGAAAAAATTGGATCTTTTAAAGGCGCATATTATAAACGTAAGTGAGAAGAAAATGAGAAGAAAAACAAATTTACTTCTCAAAAGAGAAGTAAATGGGAAGAATATCTCAAAAATGATGAGTAATCTGAACATAATGAGAAGATATGGACTGTTTCGATAAAATGACAAGAAAAGCAAAAAAATGTTTCCGAAAAGGTCTATAGAATATGAAAAGAAAATCTGTTGAACCAAAATTTTCTATGTGCGTACAACCATCTTTTATTATTGAAACAAACAATGAAGATGGTTCATATAATTTTGCGCCTATAACATGGGTCACATTGCCAGGGCTTTTACCGAGAGACATATAAATTTCTAATTGGTGCTTATTTAAGAAATGATGATCCGGTAAAGGCTGCTGAGAACTGGAAAAAACTCCTATCTGTGATAGACGAGTATGTAAAACTCTGTGAGAGTGTTAATGCAAAGGATTCAGAAGAAATCATCTTATGCTTTGGAAAAAAAGCTGCGGATAACATGAGAACCTATACCAGAGAGTGGATTGATGGAAAAATACAGTTTATGTTGGGTCAGCTTAAGATCTTTAGTAAGGAAGCCGTTTTTTTGAATTTGAGAATCTGATTTGAAATTTACAAAACAAAAAGTAATGCCCGAGTAGTTTTCGCAGGCATTACTTTTGTTTTGTGCAAAAAAATATATATATGACTTTTAGGCATTCTATATTTTTTCTCCCTACTTCCATCCATAAGAAATCATATATCCGTTTGCTTTTGTAAGGGCAACATCCCCAGCGTGTTTTTTTAAGTAGATGACGATACCATTCTGCTTTCTGCAGTAATCCTCGGCTTCTTTCCGATTCATCCCATGATTCATGAAGTAAGAAATATCAGCCTCTGTTTCCTGCTCGCTCTTTTCATTGCTCCAATGGTCAGCCTTGGCAATACATTCCAATTTTTCTGCGTAGTCAGATTGTTCAGGTTCAAGGAATGTAACCTTGTCATTCATTCTGCAAGCTATGTTTTTTAATCCGATGCCTTTTAGATAGTGAGGCATTTTCATGGCTATTGAGTAGTCTCTGTTCTGCTTGTCCAGTTCTGTTTTCCACAATTTTACTAGACCGTCATGCTGGCAGAGCTTGTCATATTCCAAGCCCTTTATGAAAAGTCCATCTTCTTCAAATTCCCTGTTGCATTCCATGCTGATAAACAATCCATCGGGTTTTAAAAATGTAATCATTTTCTCCAGGAAAGAATAAGCATTGTCAACATGGCGAAGAAGTGCCTGACTGATTACCATATCATATTGCGTCGGAGCCTGATATTCCATGACATCTGACACAATAAATCTTGCATTGATCCCTTGCTCTTTGAAAATGGATTCCGCTGTCTCTATCATGATTTTTGAAAAATCTAAACCTACATAGGAGCTTCCCTCAGGGAGTAAGGGCATTAGCAGCATTCCCATAAATCCATAGCCGCATCCACAATCCAAAACGGTGACGGGTTCTGTGATTTTCCATACATCACGTACCAGGAATTTCATGTAATCATCATTCCATAAAATCTTGCGGGTACGCTGCAAATAGCTAAGGCGATTTTTCCAGTATTCTTCTTTTCCAGAGTTTGAGGGAACATAAGCTTCTTCTAAAGGCTGCAGACCTAAAAGCGCATCAACGCTCACTCCAAAGTACTGGCTAATCTGTGGTAATAGCGTCATGTCAGGGTAGCTGATACCATTCTCCCATTTACTGATTGTCTGATAAGAAACTGAAAGGATGTCTCCTAATTCCTGCTGTGTAAGTCCATGACTTTTTCTAAGCTGTGCTAATCTGAAATTCATTATGTTTACCGCCTTTCCATTTATAATCCTATCATGAATGAAAATGGACTTCTTTATGTAATTTGGAAAAACGATTCTCTTATTTAGAGAAATTATTTGATGTGAGTGAGTTTTAAAAAGTGTAGTATGGGAGCCCGCTCCCTTTCTGTATTTGTTGAGTGAGCTTTTTTCTCCTAAGCGGAAGCAAAGTGCGTTTGAATCGCATGGGGAACATTGGAGAAGCTCATTTTAGGGCTTCTTTTTTTAACTATTATTAAAAAAGCATAAATTCAAGCTGCAAAGGGGTATTTGGGAATTGGTTGTTTTATAATTAATCCATCGTTATTTGGTCTGCAGTATTTTTATGGGTGACTGTCCATATGGAGTGGAGGTTATGATGCAAACTGAAGAAAAAACAAGCCAGGTTCTTAAATATACATATAAAGATATAAACGCAGCAATGGACTCTATAAGAGTCATGTTTGATATGGTAAGGCTTGTTGATGTGGAAGAATGCAGAGAGGTTTCTATTACTTTAGACGGAGAGCTTAATTTTGGCAGGGAATGCTATGCTATCTGGGCTTCAGATCATAGATGTGCTAATTGTACCAGTTATCAGTCATGTCAGACGCGTACCAAAAAGAGTCGCATAGAGCATTTTGAAGGAAAATGCTTTCAGGTTCAGTCTGTGCCCGTTGAGCTTACATTAAAGGATATGACCACATATTCCTGCAATATGGAGCTGATAACAATTACCGAAGATGACCATTATGATAAAGAAACAGATAAAGACGTTTGGGAAACAAGTGGCTATATCACAACTCACGACTCGCTTACCGGAATACTTAACTGGGAAGGCTTTTGTAAAAATGCGAGGAAGCTTATAAGTGATGAACCGGACGAAAACTTTCTAATAATATCTGCAGACATCGATAATTTCAGATATGTTAATTCTCTTTTTGGAAATACCAAAGGAAATGAAGTACTTGTTGGAGTTGCACGTATTTTTACGGAATTATTTGACAAGAAATGCGCTATCGGAAGAACCGGTGGTGTAAATTTTGCAATCTGCACCACAAACGAGAGCGATATAGCTTCGATACTTAAAAATATAGCAGAGAAGGTATCCGGACTTATTTCATCTCCATCATTTAGATTATCCATTCACTTTGGAATCTATGATGTAGACAATTCAAACCTTCCGATATCTATAATGTTTGACCGTTCATATATGGCACTTGAAGCAATTAGAAATAATCAGCAGATGATCTACAACTATTTTGATGAAAATATGATGCAGAAGGCTATTCATGAACAGCAGATCATAAATGATTTTAAGAAAAACCTAAGAAGCGGACAGTTTGTTATATATCTTCAGCCACAGGTAAATAAGAATCATTATATAGAGGGTGCTGAGTGCCTTGTAAGGTGGGTTCTGCCGTCCGGTGAAGTTTTGCCTCCATTCGAATTTATAGGAATACTTGAGCAGGTTGGGCTTATAGGAAAGCTGGATGAATACGTATGGGAGCTCGCCGCCAGGCAGCTTTCTGAATGGAAGGGAACAGAGTATGAATCGCTTTATCTGTCGGTAAATGTATCACCAAGAGATTTCTATTACCTTGATATAGCAAAGATTTTTCCTGCATTGTGCAAAAAGTATGATATCATGACAGATAAGCTGCATATAGAGATTACGGAAACAGCCGTTGCAGATGAAACATCCGGTAATATGGCGACGCTTAAAAAACTGCATGATGAAGGATTCATAGTGGAGATAGATGACTTCGGAAAAGGCTCATCATCACTGGGGCTTTTAAAAGACATACAGGCAGATGTACTGAAAATTGATATGCAGTTTCTTCAGAAGAGCGAAAATGAAAAAAGAAGCTTTGTAATACTTCAGTCAGTGATAGAAATGGCCAAAAAGCTGGACATGGAGATAATTACAGAAGGTGTTGAGACTGTTGGACAACTGGATTTTTTAAAGAATCTTGGTTGCTGCATGTTCCAGGGCTTTTATTTTTCAAGACCGATACCTGTTGCCGCTTTTGAAAAGATCATAAAAGACGGCTTTGAAAATTTGTGAACTTAAAGGATAAATATGGATAATGAAACACTTCTTGCGGGCAGGATCAAAGACCTTGCCCGCAAAGCTTATGAGAATAACTATGTGACCCATACTGACTTCTTATCGATGTCGGAATTATATGAGGTAAACAGCATCTGTATCAAAAACAAGATGATAACGGGACAGAATATGATAGAAGGAGTTCAGTACGTTCCTTACGGAGGGGTAAGTGACCCCGACAGAGCAGTATTATGCTTTCTTCCGTCATATCTTGATGAGGAGACTTTTCTTTTGCAGGAAAAGGAAGAGAGTGATGTAATAAGCTGCATTCTTATAGAACCTGTAAACAAGAAATTTGCGGATGAATTGTCACACAGGGATTTTCTTGGATCAATAATGAACCTTGGAATAGAGAGAAACAGGATAGGGGATATTAGGACTGACTCCTTAAAGGGATATGTATTTGTCACAAATGATGTTGCAGACATAGTCTTAAATGAGCTGTGCAGAATAAGACATACTACAGTAAAATGCAAAAAGATCAAGGTTACTGAATGTGATATAGTTCCTGAGTTTGAGACCCTTGAGGGCACAGTCCCGTCAGAGAGACTAGATGCCATACTTGCCCTTGTTTATAAATTATCTCGCAGTAAGGCACAGGAGCTCATAGAGAATCAATCGGTTTATGTTGATGGAAAAACCGCATATAGCGGAGGCTATGACCTTAGCGAAGGATCCAGAGTTTCAGTCAGAGGCTATGGCAAATTCATTTATGACGGCATGGCAAAAGCCACCCGAAAAGGGCGGCTCTTAGTTACAATTAGAAGATTTGTATAAATCAGTCTTCATCTTTACTTTTATATTTCTTTTTTTCTGACTTCTTTTTCATCTCCGTCATTTCTTCTTCGGAGATGAATTTAAGAGTCTTTACGGCGTAATATCTGTCATGCTCAGTCTTTTTTACCCTTACCTTGGCCTTCATATATCCGTGTTCTTTGCATAAGGATACACTATAAAAATGCTTGCCGTTTAGAGAAAACCACTTAACCTTCCTTCGGATAGGTCTGTTGCACAGATAACATTTAGTGCCCATAACTTCAGGATCTGAGAGCAGCTCTTCCTTTGTCTTGAATTCCCTTGATATGTATTTGGCATAATGCTCAAAGATAATATGTACTTCCTGATCCTTTGTCTTGGGAGTTACGTAATTGTCAAAGGAATAGTTATAAAATACCTTTCTGTCCAGCTCGCAGAATATCCTTGCGGTGTAATCCGCATCAGATAGTGCTCTGTGAAAAGCACTGTCTTTTTCCATGCCAAGGCTCTCGGTTGCATGCTCAAGACTTCTTCTCATTTTGCCGTCTTCATACTGTATGCTGAAAAGCTTTTGGACATCATAAAAAGGAAGAGGTCTGTCAGATAAAAGATCAAGCCCAAAGAAGTCCATATTTCTTTGCAGTTCTGTAAGATCAAGAGGTCCCCAGGTGCAGAAGGTAGGATCGTCACCACACCAGGTAAGAAAATCTCTGATCACAGTTACAAAGTCATCACCTTCCTGAAGATCCTCCATCGTAATGTGAATCAGATCCTCGGTGATCTTGTGCATCTTCTTATAGACCTGAGGTTTTATCAGCCTTGAAAACTCGCCGGTTCTATTCCTGTTTTCATCAAGTCTGATAGCACCTATTTCTATTATTTCAAACGGAAGAGCTTTACCGTTTGATTCTTTTACTTTTTTGCCCTGATTCCACTCAAGGTCAAATACGATATAGTTTCCCATGTGCCTAATTATAGAACTTTTATGAGGCTTTAGCAAAAAATAAAAAAGTTCTTGACACAATGAATTGTACACAATATAATTAAACCAAACTTAAAGCCAATTATACAAATGATCACTTTTTTTGAAAGGAGAATATAACGATGGGATTCTACGATTATTCTGTAAAAGATACAAGCGATAACGATGTGTCAATGAAGCAGTTTGAGGGCAAGGTTGTTCTTGTTGTTAATACTGCTACAGGATGTGGATTTACACCTCAGTATAAAGATATTGAAGAGATGTATGACAAATACCATGATCTGGGATTCGAGGTTCTTGATATTCCGTGTAACCAGTTTGCAGGACAGACTCCCGGTACGGATGAAGAGATAAAGGAATTCTGTCAGCTTCACTATAACACCAGATTTCCTCAGATGAAGAAATCAGATGTCAACGGAGATAATCAGCTTGAGCTCTACAGATATTTAAAGTCTCAGAAGGGATTTGAAGGATTTGGAAAAGGTCCCGCAGCTCTTGCGATGAGCGTAATGCTTAAGAAGATTGACAAGGATTACAAGAACAATCCTGATATCAAGTGGAACTTCACAAAGTTTGCTGTAGACAGACAGGGTAACGTAGTAGCCCGTTTTGAGCCCACAGCAAAGATGGAAGAGGTAGCAGAGTGCATAGCATCACTGCTGTAATATGTACATTTATTATACTCTTAGAAGCGCGGACCATTTCGTTTCCGCGCTTCTTTCTTTCTACGGTTTAAGCGCTTCCTTGCTTCTCTGCTTCCGCCGAAGCTGTATGCACTTATCAGATCGACTATATATATGATCGCAATAAGGATAAGAGCAGCTATTATGACAAAGGTAAGTACCTGCTTTATGTTAATGTAGATAACATGACCAAGTGATGAAACATCGGCAGAATTGTTTAGCGCATCTGCCTTGGCTGCTACAACATGTCCTTTTCCAACAGGAGTATCATTGTAAAAATAGTTGATCACACAAGCGCCTGACTCAGAATCTGTCTCGTAGGAAACAGTTGATGTGGTATCTGATAATGAGGCACTCTGCGGAAGAATAATATAATCGGATTTATTAAATTCAAGTACAGTACCTGAAGGAACAAATATATCGTTCTCTGATGAGAAGAAGGAGTGATCTTCAGGGATGTAGTTTTTTTCCTCGCTCTTGATATTGACTGTTTTAAAGTTATTGAAGCCATAGTCAAACAAGGTGACGGTATCTGTAAACTGAGAAGGGGATTCCTCCATGAAAACCACGCAAACAAGTTTCATACCGTCTCTTTCCGCACAGGTTACAAGTGTTTCTCTTGCAAGATCTGTGTATCCGGTTTTTCCACCTACTATTCCTGGATATGATATTTCTCCGGATATCAGTTTGTGCTTGTTATTAAGGTAAAAATCATCAGGCTGACCGGCACTTGGTTCAAAATGATATCTTGGAGTATTTCCCACGCGGCAAAGAAGCTCATTTGAGAAAAATTTAGATGAAATAAGAGCCAGATCATATACACTTGTATAGTGGTTTGAATCCTGAAGGCCGTTTGTATTTGCAAAATGAGTATTGGTGCAGCCTAGGGATGCGGCTTTTTCATTCATAAGATCTACAAAAGCATCAACTGAACCGCTAACATGCTCAGCTACAGCATTTGCAACTTCATTGGCGGAACCTACCATGATTCCGTAGAGACACTCTTCAAGAGATAAATATTCTCCTGCATCAATACCGATATTGGATCCGTCTGCAGGAACAGAGCTTATCGCAGAATCGGTAAAGGTAACGGTATCGTCGAGACTTGCATGTTCTACAGCAAGAAGACAGGTCATGATTTTTGTGGTACTTGCAGGATATAATTCTTCATGGATGTTTTTGGCATAAAGAATGGTTCCTGTATTTATATCCATTAAAATAGCAGCCTCAGCGCCAATTTCAGGACCCTCAGGCCAGCCCGGTATATCATTACTCTGTATAGGAAGCCCTTTTCTTGTCTCAGGGTCACTTGGAGTATCACTTGTAGCAAGGCATACGAATCTGTTTCCTGCAAACACCCCCATAATTATCATAGAAAGCAGGAATAAGAAAAACGGTTTCCTTATTTTGTTGTTAAGCGTTTGGAAAAAGTTCATAAAAGCCTCTTAAAATAAGTATTTTTGCATATGTTATGATACCTATTTCCGAAAAACTTTTCAATAAGGCCAAGTTGTTGTACAATTTAATTATAGTAAATGAAAGGCAGTATATAAATGCGTTTAAGAAACATAAAAGGCGCAAGAGAGAGAATAGCTGACAGCAGCTTCACAATAGATGAACCTCTTAATTGCAAAGGAAAGTGGAAAGAAATTTTTGGGAATGATAACCCGGTGCGAATAGAGGTTGGAACCGGAAAAGGCAGATTTATAATGGATCTGGCAGAGGCTAATCCGGATGTGAACTATGTCGGGATCGAGAAATATTCAAGCGTATTACTAAGGGCAATTCAGAAACAGGAAGAGAGAGAACTTACAAATGTAAGATTTATCCGAATGGAAGCGGAGATTATTTCCGAGGTTTTTGATAAAGAAGAGGTAGACAGGATATATCTTAACTTTTCAGATCCCTGGCCCAAAGAAAGGCATGCTCAGAGAAGACTTACTTCATCAAGTTTTCTTAGAAGATATGATGAGATCCTTAAAAAGGACGGGCAGCTTGAATTCAAAACCGATAATAAAGACTTATTTGATTTTTCTTTGATGGAATTAAATACCGCAGGATGGCATGCGGAGGCAGTCACTTTTGATCTTCATAATGACCGGGTCATGAATGAAGGAAACATAATGACAGAATATGAGGAACGATTTTCAGCAAAAGGAAATCCGATCTTCAAATATATTATCAAAAGGTAGGGTTGTTACATAATTTTTTAAGCGAAATGATCGCGGAAAGAGGTGGACAATGGCTGAGTACACATTCACAACAAAGAATTTTGAGGAGGAAGTACTAAACAGTAAGCTCCCTGTTCTGATTGATTTCATG
>Ga0247608_10002466_pt1 | contig 23104 bp, 20 predicted proteins | sample 176DNAGHGlowgp2_FD_193490 | JGI IMG/M metagenome (GOLD analysis project Ga0247608, IMG submission 193490) | Sheep rumen microbial communities from Palmerston North, Manawatu-Wanganui, New Zealand - 1766 DNA GHGlow gp2 | ecosystem: Host-associated > Mammals > Digestive system > Stomach > Rumen ...
CCTTTGGCAGTCGCGAGCGGTCGCCAGTCATACGCATACGCACCTGGTTGTCATCAAACAATTCCTTCTTCAGGCTTGTCAGTACCAATCCCATGAGTGCCGAGACCTCTTCCTGCGGACGATTCCAGTTCTCCGTAGAGAAGGCATACAGCGTAAGATATTTTACGCCCAGGCGCACACAGTCTGCAGTAATGCGCTTCACCGTCTCCACGCCTGCTATATGACCGAATGTACGCTCCTTGCCTTGCTCCATGGCCCAGCGTCCGTTGCCATCCATTATAATGGCTATATGTTGTGGTATTCTGTTTTTATCTATCATTCCTTTATTGGGTATATAAGGTATAGTCTGTCGAGTGTTATACGTAAATGTCACGTGCGAAGTGCGAGGTTTCCCTACCATCTGTCCTTCATGCACGTAGGGCACTTTGCCGAGAAGGAGTATGTAAGTGCGAAGGTCAGCGTAGAATAGCAGTCTGTGTTCTTAAAAGCCCCGCTGCTTTTCACCCTGTAAGGATCCTTCACCCCATCGAGCTGATCGCTCAGCGAGAAGTGCATCTGCCAGTCAAGGGAGAAATTCAGCCTGTCCTTCATACGATACTTCACTCCGAATCCTATCGGTATGTTTGCCGTCACCACGCTCTTGCTTGACTTCATTACGTCAATGGCAGAGTAGTCCCTTACTCCTCCGTTGCAGTTGGCATACGTGATGCCCACACCGAGCGATACGAACGGCGCCACCCTGCGTGCGCCCCTGTAGTCCTTTCCCGTACCATACGCCCAGAAGTTATATTCGTACGTGGCAGACAAGTCGCCCAGGGTACTGTTAAAGCTATATCCTTCTGCATCAAGGTCGGGGTAGTCCGTATTCTTTATATCGTAAGAGCCTTTTGCCTTCGTCACCATGCCCGACAACCTTACGGCTGAACGTGGATTGATAATCTTACGGAACACTACCGCACCGGCAGGCTGCACATTTCCGAAAAGCACGCTGTTGAAGTCACCATAATAGGTGGTAGCACCAACACCTGCACCGATGTCGTAGCGATACTCGCTGTCTTCCTGTGCAAGGATTTCGCCACTAAGCAGGCACAGCATAACCGCGCCCACCACCTTATATATAATATGGCCACCGACTCTCAACATCCTGCAATCCTACATGCGAGTTTACTGATACAACTTAGGATAGTCAGTCCACGTCTCGCTGTTCTTGCGGCCCTTCCATACCTGTCCCTCGTTGCCGTCACCATCAGTGATGATATATATGAATCCGTTTCCGTCGCCAACAACCGTAGCAATATTCTTGGCAGCGAAGCCCTTTGGCAAGCCCATGCCTTCCTGCTTGTGCCACGTAGCACCATGGTCAGGTGAGTAATACAGTTGTGAGAAAGCCACCGCGCTGTTGTTTATCGGATTACCGCCAATAGCCACTATGCCGTCAGCATAATATGTGGCAGCGAGTTTCTCCATGCGTGGCAATATATATTCACGGTTGTTCCACGCCGTATTGGTGAAGAACCAACCCTGCGGAGACTCAGCATCCACCGTCTTGTTCCATACCACGGCAGTAGCGAGAGCATCGTCTTCCGCGCCGGTATATTCTATGTTTCCTACGATAGTGGCACTACCCACGCCGCTATACAGCTTCGACTCTGCCACCACGAAGTTCACATCGGCAGCAGGCAGCTTTGACGTATTGTCGTAATAGTTATTGTCGCCCATGTCATCCTCTGCCCATGTAGCGCCGTCATCTACCGACCTCATTATCTTGCCTTCCTTCGAAAGCGCATACAGCTCATTTACTATCAGCTCGTCCTCATCATTGCGATACGCACATCCGCCAAGAATCTGCGCCAATTCGGCATTCTCAGCCACTGAAGTCCACGCGTCGCCATCTCCCGACGTATAGAGTATTCCGCCAGAGAGCAGCCAAAGGCTACCGTCACAGACTGCCAAGGAGGCATCCGCATCGAGTGATGCCACACCACTCATCTGGCAGTCGCCCCACTCCTTACCGTCGGCAGAACGCAGCATTACGGTATTGGCATCGTCAGAAGCAAGCAGATATATCACGCCGTCAAGAGCCTTAGGCGTCATCTTCTTGAACGAAGCGAGTCTTGCAGCAATGCTGACAGTCTGCTTGTCCCATGTAAACGAGTCGGCATACTCCTTATGCACAGCCAGGTTCACCCTATAGTCACGACTGTGTTCGCCATCCGTGGAATACACTCTCAAGATGCGTTCCTGCGAAAGGTCAACAGAGTTGGTAGAAGAATAGTACGTATATCCATCATCGTCAATATTCTTAAACCATACGGCGCCGCCGTTATGGGTGCCAATAGTCACGAGCACGCGTGAGAGGTCGGAACCGACAGACAATGAATCCTCATTATACAGCAGGCTCCTGAACTGGTCAATGTGCACAGGAAACAACGAACCTGAGTAAGTGTATGTGTAAGTACTATCGGTGCCATCAGACTTTGTCACCGTGCGTACGCATTTCACCTTGCCCAGTGTAAAGCTTGTGATAGCCACATCATCGTATGTAGTGTAGGTGCTGCTGCTACTGCTGCCTATACATGAGGCCAACATTCCAGCGAGAGCCATTGCCGCACCGCAAAAAAATACCTTAGACGTCATTATAACGATTCTATGATAATTGATACAAATAATAAGTGTAAATTTCGAAATCAGATGCAAAATTACGCATAATTTCCCGAAAATCCACAACTTTTCTTTTTTTATTATGATAATTATCGATTATTGAGGCATTTTTTAAGGTATCTTTGCATTTTCCACCTCACCTTGTGCGCAATTACACCGTCTTATATGGTTTCATGCCTTTACAAACCACACGAGGTGCATTCCAACTTTACACTTTGCTAACTTTTAAGGCTTTTTACTTACACTCTGATTTTTAGCAAGTTCCATTTTGGGCATTTTTACCCAAGAGCCTGTCAACTCCCGTAAAAAACGTGATTTTTTACATCACCACCAACCATCACATTACCAACAGATTACAAACACGCCCATTCCAAACCCCAAAGTAAAAGCTATCATATTACAATGCAAAAGCTATCGAATTACAATGTAAAAGCTATCGAATTACAATGTAAAAGCTATCGAATTACAATGTAAAAGCTATCAAATTACGATGTAATTTGATAGCTTTTACATTTTCAAGGCACTTTTATATGATTCTCAAGGCACAAAAATCGCCTCGGAAGTGCATTCCACTCTCTATTTTGAAGATCATCGTCATATTTGCATTTTTGACACTTTGCAAACAAAATAACACTTTTTCTTTACAAAGTGTCAGAAAAAACACCGAGCATTATTCTTGTTCTATTTCTCCGATTCCAGTGTTTGGCGCATCATCTTTATTGCTTCGATTTTTTTGTTTATTTCCATTAACTCAAGTATCTTTTTCGTGGAAAGGCTCATCGCTTCGTCAGCCACAGCCTCCATAGCCTTTGCATAAGCCTGCCCCGAAGGCTTTGAATAGAAACCGATTATCCAGTCGAGGTCTGTCTCAGTAATATGACCATACATAGCAAGTATGCCCATCCTGCCAATGTTGTTGGTGATGAAATTTATAATGTTGTTAAATTCCGACCGGTTTTTCTCGTCCTTGATAGTTTCATTTATATCAAAAGCAGAAAAGGCGGTTTGCATTGCTTGCTTTATCGGCTTGGCAAGGTCATAAAAGCTGTTGGCTTGGTTGTATTTTGCAATATACTCTTCAGATACTCCGTCGAGCGGTAATTCCGTAATCTCACCTTGCATGATCTGTGGAATAATAGGACGGAGGCTTTTCATTAAAGAACTGTCTTTCATTGCGGCGCAAGCCTCGTTTATGTGTTCTCTTATCTTTTGTGCTTCAGGTTCATCCTGTTCGGCGAGTATTTCATCTATTTGCTCTTCTGTCAGGTTTTCGGTAATGTGTTTGCGTGATATCTCTATGACTGATGGGAGATAATCATTTTCAAAGAAATCGTGAGCTTTCTTTTTAGCCTCTTCTTCTGAGATGCTATCGTTTCGCATCAAAGTTTTCGCGATGCTATTTTCTGCTTTCTCAATATATTCTTTAGAGATTTCTTCGGCATATCCAGACCAGATAAGTTTCTCTACTTTTTCGTTGTAACTGTCTTGCGCCATCGTTGTCACGGCGGCGCATACTATCAGCAGGAGTGCCAGGATATATTTTCTCATATATAATAGGTTGTGGCGTAATAAAAAAAAGCCCAAAAGGCGTAGCCTGTAACGGCATCTCGTCTTTTGGGCTTGTATATTAATAATGACGATATTAGCACTTAGCCAGTTTGCCGTCAGAACCGAGCACGTTCACAATCTTGTGGATGTACATCTTCTTCATGTTCTCACGTGCAGGCTTCAGATACTGACGTGGATCGAAGTCTCCAGGGTGCTCAGCCAAGTGCTTGCGGATAGCAGCAGTCATTGCAAGACGTGAGTCAGAGTCGATGTTAATCTTGCAGACAGCAGACTTAGAAGCCTCGCGGAGCTGCTCCTCAGGGATACCGATGGCAGCCTCGAGCTTACCGCCGTACTTGTTGATAGTGTTAACCTCCTCCATAGGAACTGATGAAGAACCGTGGAGAACGATTGGGAATCCAGGGAGTTTCTTCTCTATCTCGTGCAGGATGTCGAATGCCAATGGTGGTGGAACGAGCACGCCGTTAACGAGTGTGCACTGCTCTGGTGTGAACTTGTGTGCACCGTGTGAAGTACCGATAGAGATAGCGAGAGAGTCGCAACCAGTACGTGTAGCGAAGTCGATAACCTCCTCAGGCTTTGTATAGTGTGACTCAGCGGAAGCAACCTCATCCTCAACACCAGCGAGCACGCCGAGCTCAGCCTCAACGGTAACGTCGAACTGGTGAGCATACTCTACGACCTTCTTGGCAAGTGCTACGTTCTCTTCGTATGGAAGTGAAGAACCGTCGATCATGACAGAAGAGAAGCCATTGTCGATACAATCCTTACAGAGTTCGAAAGTATCACCGTGGTCGAGGTGAAGAACTATCTCTGGGTTCTCGCAGCCGAGCTCTTTTGCATACTCCACAGCGCCCTTGGCGAGATTGCGGAGGATAGTGCCGTTAGCATAGTTGCGTGCACCTTTTGAAACCTGCATGATGACAGGTGACTTTGTCTCTACTGCAGCCTGAACGATAGCCTGCATCTGCTCCATTGTGTTGAAGTTGAATGCTGGGATTGCATAACCGCCAGCAACGGCGCGCTTAAACATCTCACGGGTGTTTACGAGGCCGAGGTCTTTGTAATTTACCATTTTTTCTCCTTTAATATTGTATTATGTTAATCAGTTCCTTATTTTTTTGACCAGTGCAAAGTTACTGCTTTATTTCAAAACGGACAAATTTTTTCTGCCTAAAAGTATTACGCATACCCACATTTCGCATTTTTTGCAAACTGCGCTTTGCAGTCACAAGTGTATATGCCATACCTATATATAATACTATCGCACCGGCATCACCATCTGTAAAAGTGACTTAACGCCACATGGTGAATTGTGAAGAAAAGAAAAAATACGGATGTTTGTCGAAACATCAACTTGTTAATTCGTCTATCGAAAGTTAATAATTTGTCCGATTTTTTCAAAAAAACTAATTTTGCACCAGATTCTTTACGAGAACAGATTCTACCATTTTTCAAGTAACCATATTATTCTATACAACTATGCAAGAAATACTTAGCCAATATCCACCTATCACTCTCGAACAGATGAGCGAGGTCAAGTTGCTTAACCGTATAGACACGAAGTATGTGACCACCATCGACAAGCTGCAGGAGTTCCTGCGCATGGCAAAGGAACAGTATTACGTGCAGGACTACCACGGCCGCAGACTGATGCCTTACCACACCATCTACCTCGACACGCCAAACCTCGACATGTATATGGCACATCAGGACGGCAAGCAGCACCGATACAAGGTGCGCATGAGAATGTACGAGAACGACGGCACGACATTCATGGAGGTGAAGAACAAGAACAACAAGGGACGCACGAAGAAGAAGCGCATCAGGATACCGGCTTTGGACTACAGCAAGAGTGAGGCAAGGGAGTTCGTAAGCCACCAGGTACCATACGACGCTGACAGGCTTTCGCCTACGATAGAGAACCACTTCGAGCGCATCACGCTGGTAAACAAGCGCAAGACGGAACGCCTGACAATCGACGTGGACCTGAAACTGCACAACCTCATAAACGGCAATACAAAGGTGCTGGACAACCATGCCATCATAGAACTGAAGCGCGAGGGACTGATAGAATCGCCTGCCATTGAAATGCTGCGCAACCTGCACATAGAGCAGTGCGGCTTCAGCAAGATGGCCCTGGGCATGGCAATGACTTCGCCTGACCTTAAGCAAAATATGTTCAAGATGCGCATCCACCAAATAGAAAAGATGGCACATCAGACTGCAACTGTTTAAAAAGAATGAACACAGACAGGGACTACAAAACGCTTTTTCATTAAATCTCAAATATAAAAAAACAAACAAGAAACCAAAACAAACGATATGGAAGAATTAGAATTCATGGAATCACAGGTGATGAACGCCGACTTCTGGCAGCTCTTGGTACGATTCGTCTTCAACGCCGTAGTGACAGGAGCCATAGTAGGCTTCCTCTATTACCCAAAATGCCGCAGACGCGACTATTCATTCACGTTCATGCTCATAAGCATCAGCATCTTCATGATGATATTCCTGCTGGGTAGCGTAAAGGTGAAGATAGGCTTCGCACTCGGACTGTTTGCCATCTTCGGCATAATAAGATACCGAACGGAGTCCATGCCGGTGCGTGAGATGACCTATCTGTTCGTCATCATTGCACTGTCTGTCATCAATGCACTTTCCATTACATTCTCATGGGCAGAGCTTTTTGCCACCAACCTGCTGTTCTTCTTCAGCGTCATGGTGACGGAATGGAGCAAGTGGCTGCGCCACGTGAGCACAAAGACGATAAAGTACGACCGCATAGAACTGATTACTCCTGAGCACAGGCAAGAGCTCATAGCCGACCTGACACAGCGCACAGGACTGAACATACTGAAGGTGGAGATAGGCGACCTCGACTTCCTGAAGGACATGGCTATCATACGCATCAGCTACGAACCGGAAAACAACGACATCAACACCGCCGACGGTGCCGACGTACGATAAAAAACATATTCCGACATGAGAAACTTATCGCACATAATACGACTTGCACTGGTAACGGCAACAGCTGTGATGCCGTTGCTGGTGCAGGCACAGTCAGACGACCTCGGCATGTGGCTCGGCGTAAGCGCTGAGAAACAGCTGGGCAAGGGCTGGAGTGCCGAGGTGGAAGGTGAATGGAGAATGAAGGACAATATCTCTGCCACCGACCGCCTCAGCATAGGCATGACAGCCAACTACAAGTTCAACAAATGGCTGAAGGCTTCTGCCGGATATGAATTGATGGACTGCCGCAATGAGGGTGGACTGACAGAGAGCGGCAATTACTATAACAGCACATGCTGGTATCTGCGCCACAGACTGTCGGCAGCACTGACGGGAACGTGGAAGGCCGGAAGATGGAAGTTCTCCCTGCGTGAGAGATGGGTATATACCTATACCCCTTCATACGAGCGCCACCGCATGAGTATGGACGAGACATCTGCAAACTACGGCACAATATCTGACAAAGTAAAGAACGGTAAGGCTAAGAACGTACTGCGCAGTCGCTTGTCTGCGGAATACAACATTCCGAACTGTCACTTCACTCCATACGGTTCCGCAGAGATATACAACGCATGGGACATACAGAAGATACGATACACCCTGGGCACCGAATACAAGTTCAACAAGCAGCACTCAATAAAACTCTACTACCTGTTTCAAGACAGAAAGAGCGAGGATGAGGACGAGAGTGTGCAGGACCAGCACGTAATAGGCGCAAGCTATAACTTCAAATTCTAAAGATGAGACACTCCTTTTTATATATTCCAGCACTATTCGCCATCACCGCCTGCGGCAACATGGACGACTTCCCCGAACTCGCAGCCATAAGCGAACAGGAGGAGACAGAGGTGACGGTCAACCTTACCGACACCATACACATAAACGAGACACCGCTCTGCGGTGAGGTGGAGACCGTACCTTCGGCTACGGCTGGCGAGGACGGCTACAAGGATTTCGTAGAGAATTTCCTGTACGACGATGACAGCGGTACATGGGACGACGGCGTAAAGACGCTTGAGGTTACTTTCACCGACGATGGCGTTACGTACGTATTCAAGAACAAGAACGGCAAGGTGAAGGAACTTGACACATCTACGCTGAACGTCACTACCGACGGCGCTCACATAACAGTGAATGCCTACAAGAAGATGAACTACATACTCAATGGTTCTACCACCAACGGCAGTTTTAAGATATACAGCGACAAGAAATTCATCGTAACGCTCAACGGCGTCAGCATCACCAACCCTTCAGGAGCTGCAATAAACTGTCAGAAGGGCGAGGACGGCGGCAAACGATGCTTCCTCGTAGTCAACGACGGAACGAGCAATTACCTATGCGACGGTGACACTTACAACACTCCGGAAGGTGAAGACGAAAAGGGCGCCATATTCTCCGAAGGCAAAGTATGCATAAGCGGCGGCGGCTACCTTAACGTCAAGAGTGTCGGCAAGCATGCATTTGTGAGCGACGACTATGTATATCTGCACAAAGGTCCGCAAATTACCATCACGCCAGCTGCCGGCTATGACGGCATCAAGACTAACGACGGCGTGCACATTGCTGGCGGCGTGCTCAACATATCATGCTCCGGATATGCATCAAAGGGTATCAACACTGAGGGAAACATCAACATCAGCGGTGGCAGAACTACCATAGTAAGTAATGCCCTGACAGCTAACAGCGACGACGACACAAGTAAACCGTACTGCATAAAGTGCGACTCCACCTTCCTGATTTCCGACGGTGCACTGCTATTGTCTGCATCCAACGAGCAGAACAACGGCATCAAGGTAAAGCAATCGCTTACCGTTGACGGCGGAACAATGGTGATAGTCTCGGCAGGCACGCCAATGTCCTACGATTCGCTGATACACAACAGTGGCGTCATATATGTAAACAACGAGGAATTATATAAGACAAAGAATGAAGACGAAGAAAACTAACATAACTAACATAACTAACAAAACAAATTAAGCAATGAAAAAGAATCTTTTTATCATCGCAGCGGCTATGATCATAACGAGTTGCGGCAGCGATGACTTCAGCAACATCTATTCAGGCACCGGAAACTCTTCCTCTGGTTCCGGCTCTATCTCCGGAGGCAGCACTAACACTACGGAGATTGGAACCACCGACATAACCTCAATGGATATCAGCACCGATGCCACTGCGCTAACCAACGAGAGCGAGGTGACCGACGCTTCAAACGAAGACTTTGTAGAGAACCTGCTTGCAGAAGAAACTGACGGACTGAAGACACTTACCATCACATACAACGGCACAAGTGCCGCATGGACATACTGCAAGAAAAGCGGTGCCGTAATAGCCGAGTCATCAACTGCCGGCGACAGCTATAGCGACGAAGACATAACGATAGCCAAGTCTGGTGCCCACGTCACCGTCAATGCCGCTAAGAAAATGGACTACATACTGCAAGGCAGCACGTCTGACGGAAACTTCAAGATATACAGCGAGAAGAAGTTCATTATCGACCTCAACGGCGTCACAATGACTAACAAAAGCGGTGCGGCCATCAACATACAGAAGGGCACCGACGGCGACAAGCGTTGCTACCTACGCGTGGCAGACGGTACAAAGAACGTACTCTCTGACGGTTCCTCATACGTCACTGCCGACGGCGAGGATGAGAAAGGCGTGATATTCTCCGAGGGCCAGATTCTCGTCAGTGGCACTGGCACGCTGACTATAGCTGCCAATGGCAAGAACGGCATCGCAAGCGATGATTACGTTTACATGCACAAAGGCACTAACATCAGCATCACTCCTGCGGCAGGATATGACGGTATCAAAGCCAACGATGGTATATACATAGCCGGCGGCGTACACAACATAACATGTTCTGGCAATGCCCCGAAAGGCCTGAACTGCGACTCTCTGATACAAGTCAGCGGCGGACGCACCACCATCATCAACTCCGGAGTGGCTGTGTATGACTCTACGGAGAAGGACTACAGCCAGCCTTCTTGCGTAAAGTGTGACTCTGCCGTGGTGGTAACAGGCGGAGAACTGCTATGCAAATCTACCGGCAACGGTGGCAAAGGCATACGTGCAGCACTGACATACTTACAGAATGGAGGCACGGTGAAGATCATAACGAAAGGCTCTACGGTTGGCAGCAACAGCAGCGATGCCGAGTCAAAAGGCCTACACGCAGGTTCAAAGAGCACTTCTACCGGTGACATAACGATTAATGGCGGCAACCTCATAGTAAGATGCACCGGCGGCGAAGGTTCCGAGGGCATCGAGAGCAAAAACTCCATAACGATTAACGGCGGAATGGTGGAAAGCTACTGTTACGATGATGCCATAAACGCTGCAAAGAAACTGACGATAAACGGCGGATACGTATATGGCTACGCTACCAACAACGACGGCATAGACTCTAACGGCACCATAACGATTAACGGTGGTGTGGTGTTTGGCAGCGGCGCATCGGCTCCAGAAGAAGGACTGGACTGCGACCAAAACACTTTCGCCATAACCGGCGGCGTAGTGGTCGGCATAGGCGGAGCCACAAGTACTCCTACATCATCGGTATGCAAGCAGCCCGTCGTCATAACCAGTGCATCGCTCAGTGCAAATTCAGTACTCGCACTGACAAACTCAAGCGGCACCTGCATAATGGCTTTCAAGGTTCCTTCACGCTATAACGGCACATACACGCTGTTGCTGTCTGCCCCAGGACTTGCTACCGGCAGCACATACAACTTTGTAAGCGGAGCCACCGTCAGCGGTAATTCGTTCCAAGGTGTATGCTATAGCGGCATCTCCATCAGCGGCGGAAGTACGTCATGGTCCTACACCCAAAGCAGCATGGTGACGGGAAGCTCCACAAACGGCATGGGAGGAATGCCTGGCAACAGACCTTTCTAAACACTTTATATACCATTTCCGAGAAAAAACGTAGCAATTCCTCTTTATAGAAAAAAACGTCTTTGCGCCAATAAGGCGCAAAGACAAAAACGACAATTCTGAGAATTCAGACAGCCTGTCGCAATGACATCGCAATGATTATCTGTAATTCTCAGAATTGTCGTTCTATATTATTGTGCAAATATCGTTCTATATAAACGCGGAAGTATCTCCTTAACCTACCTGACTCAAGCCCATCTCCGTCGCCTTCTGAACGAGTAATTGCATCAATGGCTCACGCTCGTTCTCCACTCTGTTATCAAGTACGGCATCTTTCAGATACTGTTTCAGGTCGCCAACCTCCTTTGATGGCTTAAGGCCAAACATCTGCATTATCTCGTTGCCATCGATACATGGCTGCAGCAACCGCTCGAAGTCACGTTGCTTTAGGTCTTCTATCTTATCGCGCACAAGCTGGTAGTTGTCACGGAAGCGCTGCTTGCGCACCTGGTTCTTGCTCGTTATATCTGCCTCACACAGTAACATGAGGTCGTCAATGTCGTAACCAGCATCGTTAACCAGTCTGCGTACTGCACTATCGGTCACTTCATTATCGGCTATCACAATGGGGCGCATGTGCATATCCACGAGTTTCTGCACATATTTCATCTTCATATCCATAGGCAATTTCAACCTGCGGAATATGCCTGGCACCATCTTGGCACCTATATGGTCATGAGAATGGAATGTCCATCCCTGCACATTGTCCCACCGTTTGCTCCTCGGCTTACCCACGTCGTGAAGCAATGCTGCCCAACGCAGCCACAGCCCGCCGTCTGCCTTCACCACGTTCTCGAGTACTTCAAGCGTATGGTAGAAGTTATTCTTATGTGCCTTGCCGTTACGTTCCTCCACAATGTCCATGACAGACAGTTCCGGAAGTAACAGTGACAAAAGTCCGCAGCGCTGCAAGTCAACTATGCCGCGGCTGGGATGCTTCGTCATTAGTATCTTGTTGAGTTCCTCATGTATGCGCTCACCGGATATGATCTTTATACGCTCTGCATTACGCTCCAACGCCTCGAAGGTCTCATCATCGATATAGAAATTGAGTCTTGTAGCGAAACGAATGCAGCGCAACATGCGCAATGGGTCGTCAGAGAATGTAATGTCCGGATCGAGCGGAGTGCGTATTATGCCATCCCACAAGTCATCAAGTCCGTTGAACGGATCGACCAACTCGCCGAAGCGGTCCTTGTTAAGGCATATCGCCATGGCATTGATGGTGAAATCGCGGCGGTTCTGGTCATCTTCCAACGTACCGTCCTCCACTATCGGCTTACGTGAATCACGCTGATAGCTTTCCTTGCGGGCACCGACAAACTCCACCTCCACTGCTCCCTCATCTGGATTCTCCGGATTATACTTTACTCCTTCTGGGTAATACTTCACCTGCGCCGTACCGAAATTCTTGAATACAGACAGGTGGGCACGCCTGCCGAGCTTCTCCTTCAGCCGCTTTGCCACGGCAATACCCGAACCTACGACAACGCAATCGATGTCGTCAGACTGGCTTTCGAGGAAGATGTCTCTCACATAACCACCCACTACATAGCAATCCAGCTGCAACTCATCTGCTGCAGCTGAAATCATATGGAATATGTCTTTATCAAGTATCTGCGCCAGTTCGGCGTCGGTGTACTCCTTCATCTAATAATCGTATATCGTCTGTGTTACTTCTTTCGTTTCTTTTTAGTCGTTGCCTTGCGACGCTTTACGGTCGTCTTGCGCTTTACGGTGTTGCCTTTCTTATTCTTCGCAACATCACTTGCAGCTTTTTCTGCCACGCCAGCATCAGCCTTGCCGTCTTTTTCCATCGCATGACCATCCGTCGTCATAGCAGCCTTGGCGTCTTTTTCTGCATGATGCGTTTTGACATCTTTCTCCGTATGATGCGACTTTGCGTCTTTTTCTGCATGATGCGACTTGTCCTTTTCCTTAGCTGCACCGTTTTTATGATTTTTTCCCTTCTGCCATTCAGGTGTAATATCATTATCCCTGTGCGTCATCTCCAACTCCAGTTCTGGCATTGAGTATTCCTTCGGCTTGTAAGGTATCTCTGTATCGTCATAGACTGACACCTCTACCATTGCCACACCTGCCGAAAGCATGCCAAGGCGACGCGCTGCCTCATAGGACAAGTCAACTACCCTACCCCTTGTAAATGGGCCGCGGTCTATAACTCTCACTATCACCTCTTTTCCATTGGCAGGGTTCTTCACGAGCAACTTTGTACCAAATGGATGTGTACGGTGTGCACATACCAGCGAATCATTGTTCAGTCTCTCGCCACTGCTGGTCCTATGGCCGTCAATTCTTCTTGAATAATAGGAAGCCTTGCCTTTCTGCAGGCTTTTCTGCTGGGCGCATACGGGGATGGCAGTCGTCATCAACAACGACACAAGTACCATCACGCACCCCGCAAGATGTCGTAATGTCAGCATAATTCTGGTGGGTATATTTGTTTGTAACAGATGCAAAAGTAGCACTTTTTCATGAATTTGGCAATAAATTGGTCAAGTTTTCAGTCCTCTTTATTAAATATACGGGGAAAATTTGGTTGTTACGCAGTTTTTTTGTACCTTTGCACATCAAATACTTAAACTAGTTTAATTATTTTTTCGGAAAAATGGCAGAAGTAAAGAAAATCAAGACTGCTCTGGTGAGCGTCTTTCACAAGGACGGACTTGACGAGCTCCTTGCGAAACTGAACAAGGAGGGAGTGAAGTTCCTCTCTACTGGTGGCACACAGAAATTCATTGAATCTCTCGGCTATGAGTGCGAGGCTGTAGAGAACGTAACAACATATCCATCCATCCTGGGTGGACGAGTTAAGACCCTGCACCCAAAAATCTTCGGTGGCATACTTGGCCGTCGCGGACTGCAGGACGACCTTGACCAGATGGCAAAATATGAGATTCCTGAGATTGATCTCGTAATCGTTGACCTCTATCCATTCGAGCAGACCGTAGCAAGCGGCGCTTCTGAGGCTGACATCATCGAGAAGATTGACATAGGCGGTATATCTCTCATCCGTGCAGGAGCTAAGAACTTCAAGGACGTTGTCATCGTGCCTTCTAAGGCAGAGTATGGCGTATTGCTCGACATCCTGAACAAGAAGGGTGCGCAGACCGACATTGAGGACCGTCGCATGTTCGCTACCCGTGCATTCGGTGTAAGCTCACACTACGACACAGCCATCAATTCATGGTTCGTAGCCACAAACAAGTAAGATTCGTGAATTAAAAAACAGATATAGAATTATATGGGATTCTTTTCATTCACAAAGGAAATCGCCATGGACCTCGGCACAGCCAACACCATCATCATGCATGATGACAAGATTGTGGTTGACCAGCCATCCGTGGTAGCGATAGATAGCGACACAAACCAGATGATAGCTGTGGGTGAGCGCGCTAAGAGCATGTATGAGAAAACCAACGAGCGCGTAAAGACGGTGCGCCCTCTGCGCGACGGTGTGATAGCCGACTTCTCTGCCTGCGAACTGATGATGCGCGGACTTATCAAGATGGTACAGACCGGACGTCATCTCTTCTCACCATCACTTCGCATGGTTATCGGCGTGCCTTCTGGCTCTACCGAGGTTGAGCTTCGTGCCGTACGTGACTCTGCCGAGCATGCTGACGGTCGCGACGTTTACCTTATCTTTGAGCCTATGGCTGCAGCTGTAGGTATAGGCCTTGACGTTGAGGCACCAGAAGGAAACATGGTTGTCGATATCGGCGGTGGCTCTACTGAGATTGCGGTGATATCACTTGGCGGCATTGTCTGCAACAACTCAATCCGTATTGCAGGCGACGAGCTCACAAGCGACATACAAGACTACATGTACCGTCAGCACAACGTGAAGGTATCCGAGCGTATGGCTGAGCGTATCAAGATCAACGTAGGCTCTGCTCTCAGCGACCTCGGCGACGAGGCTCCTGAGGAGTACGTAGTGAACGGTCCTGACCGTATCACCACACTGCCACGTAAGGTGTCTGTATGCTATCAGGAGATAGCTCACTGCATCGACAGAACCGTAACGAAGATTGAGGATGCTATACTGTCAGCCCTTGAAGGTACACCACCAGAGCTTTACGCCGACATCGTAAAGAACGGTATCTACCTCAGCGGTGGCGGTGCACTGCTCCGCGGACTTGACCGCCGTCTGGAGAACAAAATCGGTATTCCATTCCACGTTGCAGACGACCCACTGCACAGCGTAGCAAGGGGCACCAGCATAGCACTGAAAAACATAGGACGTTTCTCATTCCTCATGAGATAACACACTTGATAGTCGCGGAAAGCGGCGCTGAAAGTTGAATGTAATGCGTCAGCACATCAGTCTGATATAAAGCAGGCGAAATGACTGTTGACTGTCACATTCAACTTTCAGCACTCATTTCCCGACACTTCTTATAAATCATGCGAAATCTACTTGACTTTATAAGCAAACACTACCATTGGCTCATCTTCATAGCTTTGGAGGCAGTCAGTCTTGTACTGCTATTCAGCTACAACAGCTATCAAGGTTCGGTATGGATATCATCCGCAAACTCAATAGCAGGAAAGGTATATGAATATGAGTCAAGGATACGCTCATACCTTGCACTCGCCGAGCTCAACAGCGAGCTGACCTCACGCAACCAATACCTGGAGTATCAGTTGCAGGCAATGAGGGACGAACTCGAAAAGCAAGGCTTTGACTCCACGCACATTGCCGGGATAACCGATCCGAGCGGATACAAGATCATACATGCAAAGGTAGTATCCAACAGCATCGACAAGACCGACAACTTCATCACCATCGACAAGGGTGAGGCAGACGGCGTGAAGCGCGACATGGGTGTAGTGTCAGGCACTGGCGTAGTGGGCATCGTGTATCTTGCCGGGCAACACTACTCCGTGGTGATACCCGTATTATCTTCAAAGTCAAGCATCAGCTGTAAGATTGAGAAGAAGCAATACTTCGGCTACCTGCGATGGAACGGTGGTGCAAGCAACCTCGCATACGTTGACGAGGTTCCACGCCATGCTCACTTCAAACTCTATGAAAGAGTCGTGACTTCTGGATACTCATCTGTCTTCCCACAGGGAATACCCGTAGGAAAGATACTGCATGTATTCAACTCTCCCGACGGACTGTCATACAGGCTGCAGGTTCAGCTCTACACTGACTTCGGCAATCTTCGCGACGTATGCGTGATTGACAACACCCACATGCATGAGCAACTGGAGATTCTGCGTGCTGCGCAAGACTCTCTCTCAACGAAAACCAAAGAGTAAATGCTATACATATTCCTCATAATCGCCTTTACACTGTTACAGGCTTTACTGATAGGGCACATCCATATTCTCGGTGTTGCCACACCTCTTTTATATGTATATTTCGTACTGCTCTTTCCCCACAATTTCCCTAAGTGGGCGCAGCTACTGCTATGCTTTGCGATGGGACTCTCCATCGATATGTTCAGCAACACTCCCGGCCTCGCTGCAGCATCCATGACACTGTTGGGCTTCGTACAGCCCTACACGTTGGAACTGTTCTTGAAGAAAGAGGACGAGCCCGACCTGCGTCCAGGCATAGCTACTATGGGCTTCACCAGATTCCTGGTGTACTCCATCATGCTCGTGGTACTCTACTGCCTCGTATTCTTCTCACTCGAGGCTTTTGCCGTGATAAACGCCACTGAGTGGCTGCTTACCACATTCGGCAGCATGCTCCTTACATTAATAACAATCATTATCATCGACAGTGTAAGGAGGTAACATCTATGCGCGACTACTCTAACAGGAAGTTCATCATCGGCGGAGCGGCTATCATCATTGTGATAGTCTATACACTGCGTCTGCTCATGCTCCAGATCATGAGCGATGACTACCGTAAGAGCGCTGACTCTAACGCTTTCCTTAAACAAACCGAATATCCTGCGCGCGGCTGTATCTTCGACCGCAAGGGCAAACTGCTCGTGTTCAACCAACCGTCATACGACGTCATGGTGGTGATGAACGAGGCAAAAGACCATATCGACACCCTCGCACTGTGCGAGGCTCTCGGCATCACACGCGATTTCTTCGACAAACGTATGGCTGACATCAAGGACCGCGAGAAGAATCCTGGATACTCACGCTTCACACAACAAGTCTTTATTACGCAACTTGACGAACAGGATTTCGCCGTTTTCCGCGAAAAGCTGTTCCGCTTCCCCGGTTTCTACATACAGCGACGCACACTGAGGCAATACCAATACCCATACGGTGCACACGTATTGGGCGACGTTGCTGAGGTATCACAAGGCGATATCGAGGAAGACAACTACTACATAAAGGGCGACTACATCGGCAAGCTCGGCGTGGAGCGTTCATACGAGAAACAGCTGCGCGGCGAAAAAGGCGTACAGATTCTCCTGCGTGATGCGCACGGACGCGTTCAAGGTCACTACCAGAACGGCAAATACGACCGCAGACCAGTACCAGGCAAGAATCTCACCTTATCTATAGACATAGACCTGCAAGCACTCGGCGAGCGTCTGATGGAGGGCAAGATTGGCAGTATCGTAGCCATAGAACCATCCACGGGCGAGGTGTTGTGCATGGTATCATCACCTACATACGACCCAAGAATACTGACGGGACGTCGTCGCGGCAAGAACCACCTCGCACTGCAGCGCAACGTATGGAAGCCACTGCTCAACCGAAGCATCATGGGACAATACCCACCGGGCTCCACATTCAAGACATCGCAGGCACTAACCTTCCTTACAGAAGGCATCATAACACCACAGACGGCATTCTCATGTCCACACGGATTCTCTTTCAAAGGTCTCCATGTGGGTTGTCACGGTCACGCCTCACCACTGTCTCTCGTACCGGCACTGTCAACATCATGTAACGGTTTCTTCTGCTGGGGACTATACTATATGATAGGCAACCGCAAGAAATACGGCAAGCCGCACAATGCCATGAACGTATGGCGAGACTATATGGTATCAATGGGATTCGGATACAAGACGGGCATCGACCTGCCGGGCGAGAAGCGCGGACTGATTCCTAACGGTGACTACTACGACAATGCCTACAAAGGCTCATGGAACGGACTTACCGTCATATCCATATCTATCGGACAGGGCGAGGTTAACCTCACCCCTCTGCAGATAGCCAACCTCGCCGCCACTATAGCCAACCGCGGCTACTATGTCACTCCGCACGTGGTCAAGGCCATACAGAACGAACGACTTGACACCACATACACCAAGAAGCACTACACAAAAGCCTCACGCGAGGCTTACGACTGGGTAGTCCAGGGTATGAGGGCTTCTGCCACCGGTGGCACCTGCCACGCATTGAGCCGCTACCCTTACGTAGCATGTGGTAAGACCGGTACCGCACAGAACCGTGGTCGCGACCACTCCGTATTCATGGGTTTCGCTCCTATGGACAATCCTAAGATCGCCATCGCGGTATATGTGGAGAATGGTGGTTTCGGTGCAGACTTCGGTGTGCCTATCGGTGCCGTCATGATGGAGCAATATCTCACCGGCAAGCTCTCGCCTGCTGCACAGGCATGGGCAAATGCACTGCAAAGTCGCCACATTGCATACGGCGACAGCGACCGATAAGACTTATCATAATATCAAATACACATCGTATTTAACTTACTATTCCTTGCGATATTTCTCACCAAAGCTATTTCTGGTCTGAAATATCGCAATTTTTCGTATTATTACCAACCTAATAATTACCAATACCAAACAAGACACAAAACATCTGCAGCTTATAAGCCGCGTTATTATTATAGGTGGGTTCTAAAAATTCCCACGAGTTAAATTAGTTAATTACATGAATAACATTATGTCATATTTTTGTTTTCTTTCGGTGCAAACTGTTAACTTCTGCGGTCACATAGCCCGCTATGCTCCCTTATCAGTTAACATTTTGCCCTCGAAACAAATTCAAAAATCTGACAGTGGGAATTATTAGAACCCACCTATAAGGAATGCAGACTTATAATGAGGGCGTGTCAAACGTCAAATGCTATCTTGAAAATCTTACAGACTAATACTTCACAACAGTAAAAGCCATTTCACAACTCATTTCTGAGTTATGAAATGGCTTTTGCTTTGCTTTTCGCGTACCGAACCTACAGATTGAAAGTTCCGAAATTATGAATTTGACTTTAGATGCCCCCTCATTATTCCTCAATCTCTTTCAGAAACTTCTTTATCTGCTCCATAGCCTCTTCGCGCTCGGCAGGCTTGAAGCCGTGACCGGCACCCGGAATGACGTGCAGACGGGCGTCCTTATAGGTCTTGACGGCACGGCGCGAATCGTCCATTGACACTACGGGGTCTTTGTCGCCCTGCACTATAAGCACCGGCCTCTTGTATTTCTTTATCGTTCCGAAGACGTCAATCTTTCTTGCCTCAAGGAAGTAGCGGCGGCCCAGTGGCACCTTCCACATCATCGTAGTGTCGGGGATGTCAGCCTCTGTAGGGTAACGCTCATTCCAGTTGTCGGGAATGCACAGTGCAGGGTATATCAGCACCGCGGCCTTTACCTTCTTCGCCATCTCGGCAGAGGTCAGTGCCGATACCAGTCCGCCCTGGCTCTCGCCTATCAATATGATGCCGTCGGCGTCAACGTCTCGCTGGCTGCGGAAGTATTCGGTGATGGCCTTCAGGTCGTTGACCTCGTCAAGCACCGACATGTTCATGGTATTGTTGTCACTGAGACTTCTGGTAGAGCCGCATGGAAAGTCGAACACGTACACCTGGTAACCCATGTCGTTCAGCGGTTTGAAATAAGACTGCCCGAAGTCGTGCGTACCGTTAAAGCCGTGTGATATGATTGCCACGGGTTGTTTCTTGCCCTGATAGTGCGGCTTGCTGACTATGCCGAAGATATGGCGGTTGCCGTTGTCTATCCACAGTGTGTCTTTTGTCGTGGTAGAGTTGTTTAAGTCTTGTGCGCTGGCGTACAGTGAACTGATAAAGAGAATTGCAATCGTAAGTAGATGTTTTGTTGTCATATATGTTTAAAATATGTTGAATCAAACTGTTGTTTGTAGTGCAAAAGTAACTAATTTTTCTGTTTTCTGCAAAATAATCTTATAGAAATATTGAGTATTCGAGGAAAAATAGTAACTTTGCACCGTAACCACATAAATTACAAAATCTATAAAGACACAAAATGAAAATCATTAATTCCACCAGGCATCTGCTTGCCATGCTGTGCATGCAGGCAATGCTCATACCCGCAGAGGCAGATGCCAAGTCAAACTATGATGCAGGAAAACCTTTTGGTTTCTGTACTCGTACGTCGCGTACTGACAGCAGCAGTGCATGCGCATACGAAGTGACAGGCGGCGGAACGCTGGCATACCCCATACCAAGTACGGTAAAGAGCGTGATAACGCTGAAGTCGAACGGCGGCGACATGAAGAAAGCCATCGGCAATGCGCTGAAGAAATACAGCGTTGTGGTGCTCGACGGTTCGGCAGGCGACTTCATCGTGAGCAGCAAGATAGGTGTAAGCAAACTGACCAACCGCACGCTGATAGGCATCAACGGTGCCACAGTGCGCACCCAGTGGAGGGTGAGCGACGAGATACGCAGTGCACTCGACAAGGCTGGCATACCGCACATGAGGACATCGGGAGGCTCTGGCGGCAAGCTTACCAACGGAACAATGGTCAAGGAAGAGGCAGAATATAATACGCGCCAGACGATTATCAACATGACGGGCGACACGGAAGAGACCTACCGCAATGCCGGAGTGCTGTCAATGAACAGGTGTTCTGACATAGTGATAAGGAACATACGTTTCTATGGTCCGGGGTCGATTGACGTCGGCGGCTCTGACCTGCTGAGCATCCACGGCTGTAAGAACGTGTGGGTGGACCACTGCGAGTTCTATGACGGTGAGGACGGCAACTTCGACATCACCAACAGCTCTGACTTCGTGACCGTCAGCTGGTGTACGTTCAAATATAATGCAAACTCATACATGCACCAGAACACCAACCTCGTGGGCTACAGCGACAAGGAGCCTAAGGGCTACCTCAACGTAACCTTTGCCTTCAACCTCTGGGGCGAGGGATGCAGGCAGCGCATGCCGATGGCACGTGTAGGAAAGATTCACATGCTTAACAACTACTACACCTGCACAGGCAATATAGCAGCCATCAATCCGAGAAAGAACTCGGAGTTCCTCATCGAGGGCAACAGCTTTGCAAGCGGCATAACACATGTATTCTCAGAAAATGACGCCACTGGCTATGTGTGGACACCCACCAACCGTGTCATCTCTGCCAAGTTGCCAGAGCCTATGAGCATGGGCAGCGTGACGGTGCCTTACGTATATACGGAGATGAACGTTGACCTCGTACCAGAGGAGGTAGGCAAGTATGCTGGTGCCACTTTGGTGACTGACGATGATTGGAAATAACCAGCGTCCTTGTTGAACCGCAAATGTGAAAGCCATTCGCTTTCCGCGCATGCTATAAAAAATGAGATAGACTGGCGACGGCGAAACCTACATTAATTTGCGTACAAATGGAACCATGGTGGAAAACGCAAAATAGAGAGAAAAATCGCTTTGACGTTCATGCTATGCAGCTCAAAAGTGGCGAATCTTTCCGAAATTAGCAGCTCTTTCGGTAATATTTATGCATTATTTGCCGTAAAAGCAATGCTTTTGTAATGTAAAAGATATCACTTTACGAGGTAAAAGCTATCAAATTACAACGTAAAAGCTATCAAATTACAATAAAAGCCATTCTCTTCAGAATGGCTTTATTGTGTATAGCCCTGTATTACAGAGCTATAGAAAAAATGCGAAATTTTGCCGTTTTTCGGAGCAAAAATTGTTTCCGTGATTTTGACGGGCAGGAATCGCGAGTTAAATACGAAAAAACATGTCTTTTTTTGCGATAAACTTGCACAAATATAAATTTATTACTACATTTGCAGAAGATAACACGAAAGGTAGAACTGCCTAAACTTTGAATAGATGAAAAAGATAATTACATTTTTCGCTGCGCTGATATTCGCAGTGGCTGCCCATGCAGACGTACTGGGAGAGTACAGTTTTGACGGCACGCTTGGAGACAAGATTCCCGTAACACTGAAGTTCGCCGTCAATGGTTTCGACATAGCGGTGGGCGAGATTTATTACCTTAAGGCAAAGCATCCGGCGCCGATACTTGTTGTGGGCAAACTGCAGGATTCTGGCTGGTATGTGATGAATGAATACCAGAGCGACGGTACCATTACGGGTATGATGTCGTTTAAGATAGATGAGGAAGACGGAACCTGCCGTATAGTGGATGGTACATGGACTAATCCGAAAACGGATAAGAGACTTGAAATGAAAAACTTTGAGAGTAATGGAGAGAACGTACCCGTGACGGAATTCCTTGACTATGAAGATCCGCAGAACATAGGACGCGAATACTCCTATTCCTTGTATAATGCCAATATGGGATGTATGATGGGAGGTTACGTCAAGTTTCGTGGTGCCGGTAAGCATAAACTGCACTTTGAGGTGTGCAACAGTCCAGGCAATATTGCATCTGGCAAGAGTGCACCCAATCGCCCGGCAGAACTAGGTGCATATACCTATGACTTTTTCAACTACGAGAACGTAAACGAATGCGGATATGGCTTCAGTGCCCACTTCTTCAAGAAGTTCGTGGTGTTAGATACCACCAGCAGCTATGAGACATTAGGATGTTTCGGCATGGGAGTAGCCTTTGACGGCGTTTATATCAAGACGAAACAGTAATAATTCACCTATGGTGGGTTCTAAAAATTCCCACGAGTTAAATTAGTTAATTACATGAATAACATTATGTCATCTTTTTGTTTTCTTTCGGTGCAAACTGTTAACTTCTGCGGTCACATAGCCCGCTATGCTCCCTTAT
>Ga0247608_10002467_pt1 | contig 23102 bp, 16 predicted proteins | sample 176DNAGHGlowgp2_FD_193490 | JGI IMG/M metagenome (GOLD analysis project Ga0247608, IMG submission 193490) | Sheep rumen microbial communities from Palmerston North, Manawatu-Wanganui, New Zealand - 1766 DNA GHGlow gp2 | ecosystem: Host-associated > Mammals > Digestive system > Stomach > Rumen ...
CGATGGATATATGAAAATAACAAATTATCAGAAAAATATTGAAAAATCTTTAATTCAAGAGATGATTTTTTAAAGGATCCACTAGCTACAGCATGGGCGGCATGAATTATGCTTAGTGAAAAAATGGAAGAATTTGGTAGCTTTCAATCTGCTTTGGCTTGTTACAATTGGGGGCCCGGTAATTATAAGGGGAAAATAGGGGAAAAGAGCCTTACATCATGAGATTTATCAAAATTGCCAAAGGAAACTAGGGGTTATGTAGAAAACATAACTAAAAATATATTGCAAAATAATTCAGCATCATCCAGTGATATATTCACTGACCTATGACAGTACTCATGGGGATAAATAAAATATAGATTGAAACTCTATAATAATTTGCTAATCTAAGCACCTTTACTTATTCGTTTTATAAAATATAATAATAACTATTAAAACTTAGCACTTACACTATTTTTTGTTCAAAATAAAAACTGGATATAAACATCCAGTTTCTACAGAATCATATCCAACAAAAATTTTATGCAAATATTTTTACAGCCAAATTTACAATTACATAAGCCAATAAACAGATAATTATTCAAATGATAGATTTTAATAATCAACTAGTGGCTGTAGATGTCTGTTTTTCATCTCAATTGTTTATTATTAATTTATAGCCATTGATAATCATAAATAGAAAACATACAAATCAGATTGCAAACCATAAATAGCTGTTAACAAGGGATATTATGTCAAAAATTGAACGACTACCATCAATTTGAGATAGGTCATGATCCGCAGTATCTGTTGTTCTCTTGATAGTTTGAACTGTTATGGCAGAAACTTTCGATATAAACCCAATTATCGTGATTGTTCAAATGCTAGTTAGTTTTTTAGTGTTTGTCATTATGTCGTTACTATCAATTAAATAGTTGTATTGATTTATCTTATAATTCACTTTCTTGTTGTTTTTTTGTATAGGTTCTCATATGTCACGTTTAAAACAATATATCATTTAATGATTCTGCTCCTACATCATTCCAGTTTATCTTCTTTCATTTTATGAGATCTTTTTCTTCTTTAAAAATTTGTTTATCTTCTTTTTCTAGACTTAAATCGGACTTATTAACCAATTCTTCATCTAATGTTTTTGGAATAGATTGTATTAGATTTATGATGATTACACTAAATAATGCTATTAGAATTCATACTATTATTCGCATTACATTTGTTATATGTTTTTTTCAATCTTCTCATTTTCACGACTGTACAATATATAAAAATCAATTATATAGTATCATTGTTACAGCTAGAGCAATGGTTAATATTAATATAAATCTAGTAATTCTTACGATTAAAGATCAGTTGTTACCTATTCAATCTATAGATATTTCAGTAGATCATCCTATTATACTATTTCAAACAGTCTTAACATTTTCTCCTAAATTAATCACGGTGTCAGTTTGCTGGGCAGGTTCTATTAGTTGTTTTAGTAGGTCATCGGCTGAATAAGAAGTTCATCGAAAAAAAATAGATGTTACCAAAAATATTCCTATTAAATATATAATGTAAGACTTTATTTTAAAAAATCTTGTTATCATAAGGTTAGATTTGGTTAAGTAAAGCGTCAGCTTCAACTTCTTCTTGTTGACGAGATGATAATTCTGATTGCTTAATTTCATCTTGTTTTGCTTGATAAGCACCAGATGCATAAGTTTCTTCGTATTTTCTTTTAATTTCATCTTGTTTTGCCTGATATTTTGCTTCAATTTCGGCAAGTTTTTCTTTTTCTCTAGTTAAAATATCTCTTAATTTATCTATCTGTTCTTGATTCATGAGAGAGTATAAGTCGAACCAACTTTGTTTTTCCTTAGATTCGTTAATTGATTTACTCTCTAAGACAAGAACTACTAAATCAGAGTTGTTTTTCATCATGTCATCTGGAATATTGTAATCCAAGGCGACCTTTCGTAGGCGCTCAGGTAAATGTTTTTCTATGCTTTCTTGTGTTACCATGTTTTTGTGAGTAGTAAATAAATAAAATTAATTTTACTTGTTATTTTGTATCTTTTTCAGTATATCATCAGCTTTTTTTTCTTCATCTTCATGATATTTGTTGGATTTTTCGTTTATGATTTTTGATTTTCACATATTTTTTATCATTTCTTCTATCTGTTTTTTTGTCATCCTTTTGGGTCTTCATCATCCCCCTTGATATCATTCCCACATTTTATTATAAGTTATGAATTAAACTTGAGAAGTTGATTTATTATTCAACAACCGTTCTACATCTTCTTGATTTATAATATCTCTTTCAAGTAATTTTTTGGCATATTGTCTCATTGAAATCATTCAATTTTGAGTCGAAGTTTCAATAATGTTTTGCATTTGATCTACTTCTCTTTTTTTCAAATTATTTTTCACTGCATTACTATTTAGCATAAGTTCAAAGATTCAGATTCTTCATTGAGCATCCTTTGTCTTTACAAGAGTTTGAGACATTATTCCTACTAAACAGTCAGCCATTCTTTCCAGTACAGAATTTTGCATATCACTAGGATAGAAAGAAAGGTATCTATTTAATGTATGTGTAGCAGAATTGGTATGTAATGTAGAGAATACTAAATGTCCTGTTTCTGCTAGATTTAGTACAGCCTCAGCTGTTTCACTATTTCTTATTTCTCATACAAATATTACATCAGGATCTTCTCTTAATGTAGATGAAATTGCAGCTCCAAAAGATCGTGTATCATGACCAATTTCTCTCTGTGATATTAGAGATTTTTGAGGTTTAAATACGTACTCAATAGGATCTTCAATTGTGATAATTTTATAAGGTTTTTCTTTATTCAAAATTTCAAGCATAGCTACAATTGATGTGGATTTTCCTCATCAAGTAGGTCATGTTACAAGGAATAGTCACTTAGGTGCTGCGAGAACATTTTTCTTTATAGACTCAGAAATATTCTGAAACATAATTCATTCTAACTGCCTAGGAGTGCTATTAATTTTTCTCATGACAACGTTGATTCTTCATGTGCTAAGATATGCATTTACTCTATATGCAGTATCATCTTTTGCTACATAAGCAAAATCAGCCTCTTTATCCACCAAGAATTTGTCATATCTTTGAGGATTGTTCTTGAAGAGTTGTTTAAGTAAAATTTCCATGTTTTCATCTCAGATTTTCCCTAATTCTTCCTTTCTAACGATTTCTCCGTTAAGTCTATACGCAACGGATTCTCAAGCAGAAAGATGTAGGTCTGAGATGTTTTGATTGTTTGCAATGAGTCTCAAAATCGACTCAATGTCTAATCAAATTCATTGCATGATTACTGAAATAATGAATAAATCGTGAAATATTCACTCACTTAATTATATTCAAAAAATTTTTTCTGTCAAAAAAAATGGGACTTTTTTATGAAATTCTATCAAAAAAGTTTGTAATTTTTATTATTGCATTCAAAATTAAAAATTTTATACTCACTCTCGTGAGATATATCCTATATGATTAACTTCTATTATGGGTATTCTGATTTTATAAAGAGGATTATCTAAGTTTTTATGCATTCAGAAATAAATAATAAAAAATCAAAATCTATATTTTCGTGAATTAGAAATAGTATAAAGAGCAGCCCGTTATATTGAAGAACACTGATTATACTTTTGTTTGTAGCTTTAATTACAAAATTAGTTATTGTTTATTTTTCCTATAAAAATCTAAATCCACGAGAAAATGTTATATCATATTTAGCCAGTGATATCCCTGTAATATTTTTTGCACATTTATTGATAATAATTAATTATTGGGTAAAAAAACGTAAATATAGATTGATAAACGATGTTATTGTTTTCACTGTATTGTTATTATACATAATAGATGTATTTACTATATTTGTATTTCATAGTAGAGTGTCATTAGTAGATATATTTGCACTTTGAAGTAATGGTTCATCTTGATTTAATTGAATCATAAGATTATGGATTATAGTATTGATTTTAGTATGACTCATCACGTTTTTCTTAGTACAAACAAAAATGAAATTTTTGAAAAAATCAGGTAAAAATATGCTTATAGCGTTTTCCATTTTTTCATTTATTTATGCTCTATTTTATGCAATAATTATAATTTCGAATGCAAATATAAATTATGTAAAAGATGTGATTTCGTTGAATATACAAAAATTTAAAAACGATGATATAAATCTAGATTATCAAGAGGTTGAATTTGATGATAATGGATATCAGATTGATAGAATTAAGTGAGAATGAAAAGATTTGAATGTTATACTAGTTTTTGCTGAATCGTTATCAGCTATAGATTCAGCCAATATGTGATGAAATAATAATATGCCGAAATTTGATGAAATACAAAAGGATTGAATTACATTCACAAATTTTGTCACAAATTGAACAACATCTGATACAGCACACATATCAACGTTATTATGAGTTGTGCCGTTGATAAACATGAAAATGGGTAATACGCCATATAGTTGATATAAACTGAAAATGCAATCTCTTCCAGAGTTTTTTAATAATCAATGATACACAACCACATTTATTAGTGCCGCTAGTTTAAATTTTTTGAAACAGAGAGATTTTCTTTCTTGAGCATGATTTCAAAAAATAATATGAGAAGAAGAGTTTGAGAAGAATAAAAAATATACTTTTGAATCGGCTCCAGATGAAGATTTATATGATAGAGTTTTACAGGAGGTTCAGGCACAGACGTGAAAATATTTTATATGACTTCAGACTATATCATTTCATAAACCATATAATACACCATATTGAAAAACTGAAGAATTGGCATTAAGATATTCAGATGATGAATTATATAGATTTTATCAAAATCTGCAAGAAATCTGATTCTTTGATAATGGGATCTTAGTTATAATGTGAGATCATAGAAAGATGAATTCTATCGAAGAATGAGAGCGTGATCTTTTCTGACCAAATCGATATACTAAGTCTGTAGCAACAGTGGTTTGATCATGAATTCAAGCGTGAACTATCAATCCAGAATTAGTTCAGCATACAGATTTTTATAATTCATTGAAAAGAATTATATGATATTGAAGTGTAGAAGTAGATAGTGTATATAATGATATTTTTACGCAACAAACAAATAGAAATCGAGGAATAACAAATTCAGAATTTTATGAAAATAATAGATATACAATATCCTCACAAGATGGAGATGTGTTTTTGTTTAGAAATATTTCTAATTTACCGAAAAATAGTCCAATATATGATTATTTCTCTTCATATGTGTTATTTGAATTTTGAGAGGAAAAGGAAGAAGGTAAATCTGAAGATACTGATACTATCAAATTTATATGACATAGATGAGCAATCGAAAATTCTCCAGAAAATACATTAGAATCTTTTTTGGCAGCAAAAGACCTATGAGCAGATTGAATAGAATTCGATGTATCTTATACAAAAGATCATGAAAATATAGTTGTACATTGAGATCTCCTTTATGCTTCAAATTGTAAAAATAGAAAAGTTTGAAATAATAATTTTGATTGGATACAAAATAATTGTACTATAAAGAACGGAGAAAAGTATATGAAATTACAAAAAATGTTGGAACTTATTGATTGATTGTTTGATTATTACTTCCTTGAAATTAAAGTTTATAATGAAAAGCTTTGAGCTCAACAAGCAGAAGAGATAATACAAACGGTGAAAGATTTGAATATGCAGGATAGAGTAATTTTTATTAGTTATTCAGATGCAGCGAGGGAAGTTTTAGATGCTGATCCAGATATAATATATGGATGGGATACTTTTGATATAAACGATTTAGATTTTATATGAGAGAATAATAGTAAATATTTTTTGGCTCCGTATGATATATTAACACCAGAAATAGTCCAAAAAGCTAGAGATTTGTGAAAAGAAGTGGTAACATACACAGTGAATGAAACATGAGATTTCCAAGTAATGAAAGACTTGTGAGTAAATATTATAATGTCAGATAGAATTGATTTACTTCAAGAATATAACAATACTAGACATTATCCTGTTCCTCATAATTTTTCAGGATTAAATTTAAGAAAATCCTTATATGATGAATTAAGCTAAAAAAAGGTCTAACTTATTTAGTGTAGTGTTGTACATATAATAGATATTCCGTTTCTTATGTTATTTTAATGCAGATATACATGAAATCAATATTATCAAGAATAAAAAATAAAATAAATAGAAGTCCGCGATATTGAAGAACGTTGATTGTCATTTTCTTTATAGCATTAATCATAAAATGAATAATAATCTATATTTCTTTTAAGAACTTAAATCCTTTGGAAAATATAATATCATACATTGCAAATGATATAATAATTATATTCTTTACACAGTTGTTAATATTATCAAATTATTGGATAAAAAAACGTAATTGGAGATTGATAAATAATTTTATCGTATTAATAATATTGATTATTTTTATAATAGATATGTTCACTATCTATTTTTTCCAAAGTAGAGTACCGATTATTGATATTTTTGCATTAGTAAAAAATTGATCTTCATGATTTTCTAGAGAAGTATTTTTACGAATCTTATCAATTATATTGGTATGAATCGTTATATTTTTATGGATACAAAAATTAAATAAAAATAAATGAAATGAGAAAAAAAAGCTTATTATAATATTTTCAGTATGTATTATAATTTATTCATTATTTTACATGATTTTACTAGTATTTAACGTAAATATTAATGATTCAGACAATATAATTATATTAAATATTAATAGCATAAAACAGTTAGATACAGAAATTGTAATAGAAGAAGATAACAGTTTATCATATGAAGATTATATTTCATCATCTTTATGAGAATGAAAGAATTTAAATATTATATTAATTTTTGCCGAATCTTTATCTGCCATAGATTCTGCAAATGTGGGTTGAAATAATAAAATGCCATGATTTGATAAAATACAGAAAGATTGAATAACTTTCACAAATTTTATAGAAAACTGAGCGACATCTGATACGGCTCATATAGCTACGTTATATGGTATCCTTCCACTCATCAATATTTGATCAGATAATTCACCATATAGTGGTTATAAACTCTTAATGTCACCTTTGCCGGAATATCTAAATACACAGTGATATATGACTACATTTATTAGTACAGCAAGTTTAGATTTTCTAAAACAAAGAGAATTTTTATCATTAGCATGATTTCAGAAAATAGTATGAGAAGAAGAATTCAAGAATAGTAAAAAATATGCTTTTAATTCTGCACCTGATTCTGATTTGTATGATAGAGTACTAAAAGAAATACAAATTCAAACAGGAAAATATTTTATTTGATTGCAAACAATATCGTTTCATAAGACGTATAACACACCGTATTGAAAAACAGAAGAATCTGCATTAAAGTATGTAGATGAAACATTATATCATTTTTATCAAGAATTATCAGAAATTTGATTTTTTGATAATGGTATTCTAATAATTCTTTGAGATCATAGAAAACCAAATCCGTCAGAGGTTTGAGAAAGTGAAATATTTTGATCAAATCGATACACGAAATCAGTTGCTACTATAGTTTGATCATGAATTGTTTCATGAGAAATAAATTGAAACATAATCCAACATACAGATTTTTATAATTCATTGAAAATTTTATTATGAACTTGAGAGGTTAAAGTAGATAAGACATATAATGATGTTTTTTCTAAGAACTCTAATAGAAGACGATGAATTACAATTGCTAGATATTTTGCCAAAAATAAATATACAGTTTCAATTTTGTGAGAAACGTGATTTACATTTAATGATATTTCTTTTCTCAGTTGAACTTGAGAAATATATAATTATTTAACATCTTATATTAAATTTGAGCTTTGAGATGAAAAAGATAATTAATTATAATAATTAAACGATTTTAATATGACAGTAATGATCAATCTCTATCCCGGAAAATTCATTACGATTTTTCTTGCTTCCAAGTAATATCTTTTTTCATCAGCTTCTCACATTGAGAAGGTTTTCCTAGGTAAAGCTCAATCTACTACTACAGTTTTGAAGAAATCTGATTTATCCATAATTGGAAACAAAATTCCAAAATTTCAGTTTTCTTTTCATAATCTTTCTACTACATCATCTCAGTGAACATAATCAATTTTTGAGTCAGTATGATCTTTAAGATATTGATCCAAGAATGCTTGCATATTTCATACTTCCAAATTCAATTTAGGATTTACTATTCAGAATAGATAATAACTAGATTTGGATACTCATCGACAGTAATGTGTATTTCAATCAGATTTTTTCATATTTTGCATTAATTCTTCTTTACTTGAATATTCCTCTACTTTCAAATCTGATCAAATACTTCTAAAGAATCTTCACATATCATCGAGGAAACTATTTTCTTCCACATTAAATAATACACGGTGAATAGGCTCAAAAATAATTCATTCATCATGAACGTTGTTTATTTCTACCAATGCAAATCTTGCAGGATCATTCAATTGCTCTTCAGGAGTTAGAGTCTTTTTCTTTTCTTCCCAAATGGCTTTAGCAGTAGCAAAAGAGTGATTTCCATCTCACATAGCAAAAAGTAAAACTCCTAAATTTTCAGTTAATCCATATTTCTCTTTGAAGGCTTCAGAATTATTTAACTTTTTTAATCAATTTACAATTTGCATAATAGTTCCTTCATCACTAATTTTCCATCATTTTATATGACCACCATTCATCATCAAATCAAAATCATAAAGCAAATTTTCACTTTTTACATTGGCTTTCAAAGGTTCGATTACCTGTTTTTCTGGATCATCAATCAAAACCATGATATGAGGTAATTCAAAAATTGCATTTTTTCTAATTTCTACACGAGGTGGAATCCTCTCAATAATTGTTCATTCAGTAGCTCTAATTAAAGTCTGAGATCCTTTACTAAAATCATATTTTTCCAAGTCTAATGCTAAAATTAAACCTTTTCTTACAGGTACATGAGCAGTTTGTCTTTCGATATATATGAATCATACTCATTGATTTTCCAAAACTCAATCTTTTTCGTATTCATGCATAGTCTTTACAATATTTTCAATTATTTCAGTTTTATGTCATCATTCTAAATAAATCTCAGGGAAAGTAATTTTTAACGTAGAAGGAGAATCTCCAACTATGTTTTTTACTTCATTCCAATATTCTGGCTGTGAAGTATATTGATCACAAGCTACAACAGACCATTTAGATAGATCTGTTCATTTTTTTGGTAAATAAATTTCAGGCACTTTTACTCAAATTTCATCAAAAAAGTCTTGCATGATTATAATGGTAGAAAATAAAATATAATATCATAAATCATGATATGATTTTATGATAATATTTCAAATGAAAGAAAATAGATATTTATATCAAACAAAAAAGTCTGATTTTTTTTGCATTTTTAATAATGTCTGATTATAATTAAGTGTTTATATACATTATATTGTTATGAGAAAATTATTTAACATAGGGATAGTATTATTTATTATGTGTTCCATATTGTTGCCGATATTTCAAGTGAAAGCAGACTGGAATTTTAATCAAACTCCTATTAGAATAGTTGATGAAATTAAAACAAAAGCTAATGACAAGGATGCTGTACAAAAAACAGATTTGGATAAGGTAACATCGAAAGGGACTGCGTGCGACTGAATTGCTCCAGATTCTAGATTTACTTTAACTAGAACACTTTGTAATATAAAAGCAAACATAAAAGATTACTTACAATATGTAATGTATATAGGACTTACAGCAGCTACAATTTTGTTAATATGGAATTGATTCAAAATTGTTACAGCTTCAGATCAATGAAAACAGATAGGAGAATTTAAAAAGAATTTAATATATATCGTAATTTGAGTTGTCCTTTTGATTTGATTCTACTATATAATTGACATATTTGTATCTGTCGTTAATTTGGTTGCAGAATAAAAATATTTTTATAAGATAACAAAATTTAATAAATGTGGTCATATTTGAAAAAAAACTTAGGTAAACTTATATTAAGTTGCTTAGTAATTATATGATTTTCTCTTTCTTTAAATACATTTGTTGAAGCGACTCCTCCAAAATACGATGAAGATTTTACTTCACACTTAAAAAATTATGTTTTAAATCCAGATAAATTTTGAGTAGATTCGGATAAAACTTTACGTGAAAATATATTGTCTTTATTTTATCCTTCAACATATGGTCAAAATTCAATATACAAGGTTATAAGGGATATTACATTATGAGTTATGATAATATTTCTGGTTATGGCATGAGCCACTTTATTATTTAAAAAACCTGAAGAAAGTAAAAAACAGTTAACGGGTATATTGTATATTCTACTGTGATGAGTATTTATATATGGTGCAAATCGATTATTTTGAGAGGTGTTGAATTTTAATGCTTGAGATTTTACGCCAACAGATTGAACCCAGACGGGTATTGAATGAGTAACGCAATCATTTATTTGAAAAAAATGAGTATTGTTTGTGATACTTTCAGCAATTAAAGCATTTGCATTTTTCTTGGCCATTATAATGATAGTTTTAACATGATTTAAAGTAATGGCAGCATGAGATTGAGAAAAATGAAAGAAGCTAGTAAAATGAATAATAAATGTTGTAGTCGCTTTGTTAATTATAAAATGAGTAGATTTCATATATTATCTCGCGGCAGATAGTAGTAATTTTGTAGCAAATGCATCAGATTTTATTATCAATGTTGCAAAGGTGTTTGGATATATATACTGAGTATTAATTGTTATTATGGTAATAGTTGCATGATACCTGTATATTACGGATGGATGAAGTGGAAATAATTTCAAAAAAGCTGGTAATATTTTATTAAATATTTTATTGTCGGCTTTGGTATTATTCGGATTCTTATTAATCGTATATCAGATTTTTGCAGAGTTTCAAACATGATGAGATGCAGTTACAGAAACGACATCTTTTGTCATAAAAAATTATATATAATTAATTAAAATAAAGTCAGATTTTTTCTAATTTTCAATTGAAAAATATAAAAGGAATCGTATCTTGAACATATGTAATTTATTTTTCTAATTTTTGCTTTGGCTAGGAGGAGAAGACGTTCAAGGTCAAGATCAACCTTTAAAGTTAATAAATATCATATATGAATTGGATTCATAGTTTTGTGAGCTTTATTCTTTTTCGCAAAACAGTTTGCTCCTGATGCACCAATTCTTTGACGACTTTCAAAAGGAACAAGTTATGCGTTTTGAGAAACATGATTGGTAGTGTTTTTCATATTATGCGTTTTGGTTGGAGTACTCATTCTTTTGAGAGGATACCTGATGAAAACTCTAATTAAGCAATTTTTTTGTTTGATGTTTCTTACATCAGGAATACTAAATTTTCAAGCGATAGAAGAATGATGAAATACTTTGGTAAATTGGACACAATCAGTTCATCATGGATGATACTGTTCATGGCCGGTTTATCGATTGCTTGAATCTATATTTGGACCAGCTAAATTAGCAATTCAAATTTTAATAATTTTGATGTTGCTTGGAGTTTTAGCTCGGGTTTTATATGTATTAAATGTTAAACTTCCCAAACTTCCAAAGATTAATGTAGAGCGTGAAGAAGCTCCAAAACAAAAACAAACTAAGACTACTCCGTATGTCACTCGTGAATCTCAAACAACTTCTGATTCAGATTTACTAAAAAAATTAGCACAGGCCACTTGAAAGAAACAATCTGCAGTTTGAACATGATCAAAAGTAGAATGACCATCAAATTCCGGTTCACTTCTAAAAGATGGATTTAGTTCGTTTTTTAAACAGAAAGTGCAGGAAAAGATAGAAGAAAAACAACAAAAGCCACGTCCACAGATTCATTTTTCATGAGATAAGCCTACTTTTTCTACTTCACTTCTTACGTCCAATCTTTCAGAAGCTCAACAGGTAGATGAAAAAACTATTGTAGAAAAGGCACAAGCTCTACAAAATAAACTTTCAGAATTTTGAATTTATATTTCTATAGAATGATTCGACATTTGACCATCAGTAGTTCAAATTAGGATTAAACTAGCAGAATGAGTTAAAATTTCGGCAATCACGAATTTGATGGATAATATCAAATTATCATTACGTACGAAATCAGTTAGAATGGTTGCACCAATTCCATGAACTGATTGTATCTGAATCCAAATTCCAAATCCAAAGCCAAAAATGGTTTGTCTATGAGATATATTATCTTCGACAGAGTTCCAAAAATGAATGCAAAAATCTGAAACGACACTCGCACTTTGAAAAGGAATCGATGGAGCTATTGCTATTTCACAGCTTGATTCAATGCCTCACTTGCTCGTAGCATGAGCTACATGAAGCTGAAAATCAGTATGAATCAATAACTTTATTCTTTCACTGATGTATCAAAATTCTCCTTCAGAATTAAAATTCCTTATGGTGGATCCAAAACAAGTAGAACTATGAATGTATAGCTGACTCCCATATTTACTAGCTCCTATCGTTTATGATTCTTGAAAAGCGGTTAAATTGCTTCAATGGACAGTAGAGGAGATGGAAAGAAGATATTCATTATTATCTCAAAGGAAATTGAAACAACTTTCAGAATTTAATGCTGCTTATCCAGAAGAAAAGATGTATCGTATAGTCTTCATTATTGATGAAATGGCTGATATGATGATGTCATCTGCAGCAAATAGAAAAGAAGCTGAAACGTGTATCAATCGTATAGCAGCTAAAGCTCGTGCAGTTTGAATCCATTTGATTCTTGCTACACAGAGGCCATCTGTAAATGTAATTACATGACTTATTAAAGCAAATATTCCAGCTAGAATAGCATTCAGTGTCGTTTCTGATGTGGATTCTAGGACAATTCTTGGACATAAATGAGCGGAAGAATTAGTATGAAGGTGAGATATGCTTTATATGGATACAAAAGTTACAGATCTTAGAATTCAGTGAGCATTTGTAGATACGAAAGAAATTGATGCGGTAGTAGATCACTTGAAACATAAATATATGGTATGATTGACAGAAGACGATGTTTATAACCAAGATATCATTAATGCATTAGAATCAAAATCAGAAATTTGATGATCATATAATGTATGATGAAGTGGAAATTGAGATGATGAAGATTTGATTAATCAAGCTATTCAAATTATAGCAGAGACTAGAAAAGCTTCAACCACTATGATTCAGAGAAAATTATGAATATGATTTGCTAGGGCAGCTAGAATTATGGATACATTAGAGGAAAGGGGAATTGTATGACCACAGGATTGAGCTAGATGAAGAGATATATTCATCTAATAATATGATTTTTACATGTAATAACATAAAAATTCTGAATTAATTTTTCGATAAATAAAAAACCGTCCTAAGAAAAACATAGGACGGTTAAGTAGAAATACGGTTTTGTTAATCGAGGCTTTCTAATGCTCTTTTAACGTGTAAGCTGACGATTATTAACATCCAGGCAGCAATAGGAAAGTAGGTTATAATCATAGACCAGCTGCTACTCATTAATAGCATTTTAGTACTTATCAAAAAGATAGTTATTAGTGTAATCCATGATAATAAAACTCTTAAGAACTTCCGGAAATGGCTGAGGTTATATCCGTAGTAGCCAAAATTCCATGATTCCCGGTTCGTGTTAGTACATACAGATATACGAAATAATATGAGGATGTACATTGATATCCCTACAGTCCACCATGATGGATGAGCTAATGCCATCAAAGTAGAACCTATTGTGATAGCTCCGAAAACTATTATGTCAGTAATGTTACTAAAGGCCTTTGGCCTAAATACTGCATAAACAAAGCAGTGGGCAATAATTAGTATACCAATTATTACCGCAAAAATTTGATAAATGTTCATAGTTGTGTGTTTTTTATTTTTGTTTCTTCCTGATAAGGAATTTATATTTTTTTCATGAAAAGTCAAGTTAAATTTTGTCTAAAGTCTCAGATTTTTTATTTGAAAATAGATTAGTATAGTTGAATGCGGTGGAAACGAAAGTTATCTATATTTTTTTGCATATTGTTGTACTACATTATATGTCAATAAATAATAATTAAATTCTTATATATATGTGGGTAAAAATAGTAGTTTAAATTGAATTAAATATTATTATTTTAATAATCAACTTGTTATTTACTTTATAACAATAAGAACATGAAAAAAGGCCTTTTATTTAGTTTAATGGCTACATTTTTAGCTGGAATCTGATTCGGAGGAGTTAGTTTGGCTGATTGTGAGACTAGTACGGGATTAAAAGCTGAGCATGTAGCTAGTATTACAGTAGGTTCAACGACAAATTATTATTGTTCTTTAGCTGCAGCAATAGGAGCTGTAGGTGATGAACAAACCGAAGTCGTTCTTTTAAAGGATTGGGAAGAATCTCCTACTATTGATGAAAAAGATATTATCCTAAATTTAGGAAATAAAACTTTAACTGTTGGAAATTATGGAGTTGATACTTATGAATCTACTTTACTTGTAACCAATGGTACTGTCAATGTAAATGGAGGTTTTTGATTCTATTTAAATAATGGTAATACATTTACGTTGGATAATACTGCTAAAATTATAGGTGGTGGAGTTGGAATTATATCAGATTTATATCCATATAATGCTACTGCTAATAATATGGTGGTTATTAACGGTGAAATTAATATTGATGGTACTGCTATTATGCTTGATAATGCTTCTACATTATCTGTAAATGAAGGTGCTAAAGTGGTAGGTATAAATGGAATTTTAGTAGCAGATGAAACTGATTCAGAAAAAGTTGAGCTTAATAAAAATGCTAGTAATGTAAATGTAAATGGTTATGTTGGAGGTTCAAATGTAGGGATTACAATTAATGGTAATATTACATCAATAACTGAATGTCCAACTATTACTATTGGTAGTAATGCAGAAATTGTTACGGATGGAGATGAAACAGTTGGTTTATATTTAGCAGGATATGGTAAAACAACTATAGCAGATGGTGCTAAAATGTCAGGTACTGCAAGTGCCATAGAAATTAGAGCTGGTGAATTAACTGTTAATGGAGGAACTTTTACGTCAACAGCAGATAATTTTTCAATAACTCCTAATTGAAATGGATCAACTACTGTATGAGCAGCTATTGCAGTTTCCCAACATACAACAGATTTACCTATTAGTGTAATAGTTAATTCATGAACCTTTAATTGAGTAAAGGCTTTGTATGAAGAAGATGTCCAAAATGAAATAGCAACAGGAGATATTGCAATTAGAGTAACTGATGGTATTTTTAATTGAGATGTCTTTTCACAGAATGTATCTAATTTTCTAGAATGATGAATATTTTCATTAGACCCATCTGATTATATTGAGGAATGATACACTGCATTAGAAAAAGAGTCAAAATTCTATGTTATGTCTCTTGCAGATGCTGCAACAGATGAATCAAATACAGCAAATATTCAATTACCAGAATGAGTAACTGTTAATACATGAGCTTGAGATGTAACTATGGATCTTTCGGATGATATTACAGCTTATTTATCTTGAGATATAGATACAGCTGTATCTATAGAGGATAATGTGTTAACATGAGAAATTCAAGATGCTTGATATCAAAGTGCTACAGTTGTATGAACAGTATTATTAGACTTTTGAGGAAGCGCTGTATTCTCAACACCAATTGCTATTAGAATTCCTGTATCATGAGAAAGTCCCGTAAAAGTTAAAGTAAAGCATGGAACAGATACTTATGGATATACAGGATTAACATTAAATCCTGATGCAGATTGTAATGCTGATTGAAGTGTAGCATCAGACGCATATACATGAACAGATATTACTCCAGTAAATAATTTTGCCGTTATCTATACATGTTCAGCATCTACTTTTGTAGCTTATACTGAAACAGGAACGACTTCATCATCAACTTCTTCTTCAAGTACATCATGATGATGAGGTGGTGGTTGAGGTGGAAGCAGTAGTTCTTACTCTTGTAAAAGTTTGCCAGCTAATGCTGTAGTGAACAATACATCTAAACCAAAGAAAGATACAAATTATTCTTATAGTACTGATACAGGTGTTGTATGTACATTCCAATGTAAAGCTGGTTATACTCGAAATGAAAAAGATGAAAAATGTGAAAAATCAAGTGAAGCTCCAGTAGGTGCAGATAAGGAGGGTACGGAAAAAGTAGATACTACTGACACATCTGATACTGCATTTGAAGATTTACGAAAAGTATTGGATGATGGATATAATGTAGAATTTCATAATGCTTATAACTTTGCATTCAAAAATGGAATTACGACTATGCCAAATATTCAAGCAGCTGATATGAATTCTCCATTAACTAGAATAGCTATGGCAAAGATGTTATCTAAATATGCAATCAATGTGCTTAAAAAGACTCCAAATACTACTAAAACTATTTCATTCCCAGATGTTAGTGCAGAATTAGATGCTGAATATAATAATGGAGTGACATTAGCTTATCAATTATGAATCATGTGAGTTAATATAGAAAACTTTAGACCTGATGATCTGGTAACTAGAGCAGAATTTGTAACTGCATTATCTAGAATGTTGTTTGGTTTAGCTGATGGAGAAAATCTATATTATGAAACTCATATGCAAAAATTATTAGATGAAAATATTATCACAGTTGATAATCCTAATATGCACGAATTAAGAGGATATGTAATGATTATGCTTATGAGAAGCGTAAAAAATAATTAAAAATTTGATATAAGAATATTAAAAAGTCGTCTCAAAAAGGGGACGACTTTTTTATTTTAAATGTTTTTTTAAGATTACCACCTTCTCCAACTAGGGCAAGGTTGATTTACATTAATATGAGCGAATCATTCATATTGGATAGCTTCTTTTATTGTCTCTTTCATTCAATTTAAATCTTTTCAATCTACTTTTTTTACGAATCCACATCATGCACTTTCTAGTAAATTAACTGGGTCAAAAGGTTTAGTATGATTTCCATTTGGAGTAGAATTAGTTTTTACATCTAATGGAGTAGTGGGAGAGGCTTGACCAGTAGTTAAAGCATAATTTTCGTTATCACAAGTTATATGTAGAATGTTGATATTATTTCTGGCGGCGTGAAGTAAGTGTCATAATCCAATTCCATAAGTATCTCCATCTCCAGAAAGTGAGATTACAGTCAATTTAGGATTTGCAAGTTTTACTCCAGTTGCAAATGGTATTCCTCTTCAGTGTAAAGTTTCTGCTCAATAGCAATCCATATATTGGCTCATTTTACTTCCACATCCGATTCCAGTTACGAAAACTACATTTTCTTTTTCTATTCATAAACTTTCTAGAGCTTGCTTGATAGCTAAGTGAATTAAAAAATTTCAGCATCAAGGACATCGTTGTATGGATTGTAAATTAGTTCTCATGAGTAATTATAGCATAATTTGATATAAAATCTCCCGGCTTTCAGCCACCCTCTTTAAAAAGAGGGAAAGTCCTTTGCTCCTTTTTAAAGGAGCTGTCCGAAGGACTGAGGATTTTTTTATTTTATTTTTTCTTCGATTTCTTCTACCATAAATGGATATAAGCTGAACTTTCTTAGATGATCAATCTTCTCATTTCACTCATCAGTAACTAGTCAACACTGTGTACGAATATATCTTTCACAGCTTCCATCGTGATTTAATTCAACGAATAATAATTTTTCAATTTGATTTTCATTCTCTTTAAAGAATTTTCTCAAACTTTCATCAAATGGTTGGAACACTTTCATCACGATTAATCACCAGTCATTCTTTTCAGAAATAACTTTTTCGATAGGGTAGCGGTTAATTCACCAAGTGATGAAGAATTTTTTTGCATTTGGATTTATAATTTCATAAGCGATTCATTCATTCAATTCTTCTTTTTTGAATGTATCCATTTTTCTAGCACGTTTATCCATTTGTTGAACTTTAATTTTTGGATCTTCGTTTGTTGCTCAGCTTTCTGTATGTTCATAAGAAGTAGCAATAAACAAAGTATTTTTGGTTCAAGGAACAGCTTTAGGGGAGATTCAGCTTTCAGTATCTTTGTACCTCAAATATTTATCAGAATCTGACTCTTTAATTATTTCTCCACGTTTAATTTCAGGTTCTTTTAATTTACTCATATCCAAGCTCATTAAACATTCAGATAAAGTTTTATCTACCAAAAATATCACAGGATGTTGATAAATCTCGCTCCAATTCAAAGCTCGAGCTATCATTTCATAAGCTTCTTCATAACTACTTGGAGCTAAAACAATTGGCTTAGTCTCTCCAAATCATGCATTTAATGCAATATCCAAATCTCATTGAGCTACAAAAGTTGGAGTTCCAGTACTAGGCCCATCTCTTTGAGATAATACATATACTCATCATATTTCAGCCTGGTTTGCAAATGCTAGACTCTCTACCATTAAAGCAAATCCTCATCCACTGGTACCACACATAGCTCTTTTTCAAGCATAGCTAGCTCCGAGCATCATCATACTTACAGCTATTTCATCTTCTCATTGTTGGAAAGTGATTTCTGGATGTTTTAATATGCCGTTTATTATAGTAGAAGCAGGAGTCATTGGGTATGCAGAATAGAATTCTAGTCATGCTTTAGCGGATCCATCCACTATTAATCAGTTACCAAATTGCATTGATAGGGGATCTCAAACATCATTTGAAAAGTCTGATTTTACTCATCCGTGATTTTTTCCAAATTCAATTCATTCTTCCAATGCTTTCAGATTTCATTCTCTATCTTTATCCAAAAATCATTTTTCCTCTAGCATTTTTTCAGCTTCCTCATGTTTCAAATTCAATTTTTCTACAGCCACAGCAAATGCAAAAGTATTTTTTCTAGTAGTGTTTACAGTACTCAAATCAATAATCTCCTCCAAATCAAATAGTTCAGAAATTTTTTCTATTGCCAATTTATCCAAAGCTATAAAAGTCTGAACTTTACGAGAAAAATAAGGTTTCCCATCATTGGAAATGTTTACAAACATTGTGTTGTTGTTTCACTTTATCACACTTGCATATTCTTTATCTACTCGCACACAGTATCATTTTTTCGCTAAAAGCTCGGATAATAATTCTCATGCGGTATTAATTCCAGATCCAGCTGGTCCAGAAAACGCTATATTTAGATGCATAGTTCACCAAAAATTATAAAATAATTCATTCAGGACATAATGATAACAAAAGTCCGATTAAAAACAAGAAAAGAAAAAACAGAGTAATATTACTTACTCCGTTAATTTAGTTGCTGTCTAATAATTAGTCCTTAAAATTTTCTAGATATTCTTTTTGCCAATTAGTATATAATTCAGCTAAAATAGCATCAAAATTTGAAAGTCTTTCATTGAAAAAGTCTAAGTTTTTTTCTTCAAGTTTATCATATTCAGCCTTTTCTTTATCGTTTAAGAATTTGTATAGATTTAATTCGATATATTCATCCAAAATTGCCCTCATGTCCTCTTTAAGCATCTCAAAATCATCCTCCTTAGGATTAAATCCAGCCATAACGAGTGTATCGTTTAGGAATTGTTCTTGTTCAATATTCATTTTATATTTGCTTATTAATTAAATTAATTTTATTTTATGAAAATTTTGCGGTATTGCAAATTATTCAGAGTCTTTAATCTCGGATACTTTTTTTAGCACTTCATTTATATTATCATATCATCCTTTTGGATGAGTGACCGGATTCTTTCATATATTAGCATTATCTTCAAATTCTTGATTAGAATTTCATCGTTCAGAAATATTAATTTTTTTGTTTTCATATCTATTATCTAATTCTTTAGCAATAGCAGCAAGTAAAGGAGAACCATAATAATTATTGATTTCAGATTCTCTTCATTTATTTAATCGTCAATCACTTCAAATTCAGAATATAGGATAAAATTTCTCAGTAGGTACTCATGGTTTATTTCATAATCATGTACTTAGATAGAAAGGAATAGTTAGCTCATCTGATATTTTAATTATTAGCATAGGACGAACTCAATATTTTGCATAATCTTCATTTAATATGGCAGAGTCAACCAAACTCTTAGCTTTATTCTTATATTTATCAATTTCAGATTTATCTAAATAGTGTTTAAATTTAGAATCTAGTTTGGTGTTTAATTCTTTATTGATACGACTTAAAATATAATCATTTTCTTTGTGCTTTTCTTTTAATCAATTTATAATACTTGCATCGTAAAAATTAATTTTTGGAAAAGCTTTCCGGAAATCTTTAGTTTCGTCTAATCTTTTTAATGCCCAAGGAGAATCTTTATATTTTTCTTTAAAATCAGATTCTCCCATATAATCCCTATTAAAAACATTATACAAATCTTTTTTTACGTTATTTTTCAATTCTTCAGTAACTTCTTCATCTTTGTTTATTTCTTCTTTGACCTCATCTTTTTCATCGGATTTTACAGGAGGAATTATAATAGTAGAAGAGTGTCACTTATTAATTGGTTTATCTTTTCAATTACCATCTCATTTATCTCTTCATTTATCTGTTTTTTTGTCTGGATTATCAGTTGGTTTATCGTTTGGTTTATCAATCATTGGCGCTACTGATTTTTGTTTAGGTTTCTCATCATTTTTTCTTTTAAATGTGTTAGAAAACCAAGGTAATCCAATAACTAACCATTTATTTCCAGCTTCTACAGCTGCAGTTCATGGTGTACCAGGAGTGACTTTTGAAATTTCCAAGAACGCTTGACTCATTCTAGAGGCAGCATCATGAGCTACAGATCAATCAATATTTAGGGCTGTGTCATAACTAATGTTTAGGTTACCAGCAAAATTTCAAGCTCATTTTACAGTTTCTTCAATTGCTTCTAGGCATCTCATTCAGTGAAGATCGGCATTTGTAAATCCACTAGTTGCGAATCAACTATCCAATTGATTAATTAAATCAGCTTTATTGTTTAGTGATGAATGAGAAATGACGTCTTTTACTTGAGCTAATTTATCTAAGTATGTATTATGATCTAATAAACTACTTCCTGCACGCACAGCAGTTCAATCTGTCCCTGCTCATAAATGTAGAGTGACAGTATCAGTAGAATTTAAACCAGAAATATTATTTTGTGCAGTATTGAAAATTTGATTTCATCAAGAAAGTTCATATTGTCACATTCAGTAATTATCAGTTACAGTTCATGTATTCGTTGTAGATGTAGATTCTGGTGTTCATGGAGTTCATGCAACAGCATCTTTTGCAAACATTCATGTTCATGTAGCTGCTTGCATGGCAGTACTTGTTCCAAATGTAATCGCTGCAGTTCATAATCACCATTTAGTAGCTAACCATGCCCTTTCTCATCTAAACTTTTTAGTTGCAGAATTATAATCTTTTCTGTATGATTTTAATAAATCATTGTAATTTATATTTTTTCATGTAGGATCGTGTGCTTGTATTAATGAAATATCGTTTAGAGTTGCTCATGCACCTAAAATACGAACTGCACTTAAGTTGAGAGCATTTTCTAAATTATAGAAATCTCTTTCAATTTGATTTACATCTTTGGATTTTAAGAAATTATGTCACATCGACCAATAAGTTTCAAGCCTTGCTTTTGCATCTAGAAGTATACAATTTAACATATCCTTTTCCGTTGAATCTAAGTAATTATAACGGTCTAAGGAAGTATAAATGAAATCTGAAATCTCTTTAGTATTTCATGTGTTTTCCTTTTGTAATTCAGATTGAGTGGTTTTACCATATAATTCTAACTGTCTTTTTGCTCTATAGCGAGTGAATCGTCAGTGTGTATATTTACCTTCACTATCTTTTTCTGTTCTAATGTTTTCTCGTTCTCTCATTTTAGCAATTTCTTCTTCATAATTTCTAGTCAAATTTTTTTCATAAGTATTTTGTTCTTTTGTGTGGTGAGTGAATTTCTTTATGGCGGCTTTTGTTCATATTAATCCAGATGTAGTTAATGTTGCAGCTAGTGCTGTTCATCATAATAGTCATACGGCAATTCATGAGGCACTAATTCATGCAATAGTTAAAGCCTGTCCCCATCGTGGCATTTTGTCCAACATATGACCAAATTTATACAACCAATTTTCACGGTCTTTATTATTTGTTTGATATGCTCACTTACCATTTGTTAATAAATCTAATTTGATTTGTAAGTTATTAGCTGAAGCTTTAGCTAAAGCTTTTTGGTGTTTTATGAATTTTTCAATTTTTTCATCAAGTTGTTCTTTAGTCAATCATCTGGTATTTCATAAAATGTCCATAAGTTCTTTTCTAAATCTTGGATCTCTTCTATATTTTTTGAAATCATCATCGATTGCTTTACGAATTGCATCAAAATGAGAACTATTATTATCTTCCAAATATTCTTCCAAATCTTTTGTGAGGGATGTTAACAGTGTATTATCGTTTTTAATAGCATTCAATTTTTCCAAAATATTAGTTGCGACAAATTGTTGTTCTTTAGGTAATCATAGCCTATTCTGCACAAATTGATTAAATTTATTTTGGAATTCTATTTGAGAAATATTTCAAGCGACATAGTCTTGACACATTTCTTTAAATTCTTTTCATCTTACTGTTTCGTGAAGAGGATCTCAGGAAACTTCATTAGATGTAATCATGTTTTGTCTTCCAATATTTCAAAATGCATTACGAGATATTCAACGTCATTGCAAAATTTGTTCTAAATCGTGACGTGCAGCTTGTGTACTCATTTCAGCATTAATTAATCAATTGTTTGTGAAAGGGGTTCTTTCATAATTTTCTTTCATCTTTTTGATTTTATTCTTCCTAATTCTTCATCTCATCAAAAATAATTTTCCTCTTTTGAAGATGTTATATTTAGAGGTATTATGCCAGTCTTCATTAATTTCATTTTCTACTTCACGAGAAATTAGATCTTCATAAGATTCTGATACATCGGAAAGTATTACACTTTCTTCGAAAGCTATTGGTTCGATTTGTGTGGGAATGGGTGTAGGTTTTTCAGTTTCAGTAGGTTTTTCAGTTTCAGTAGGTTTTTCAGTTTCAGTAGGTTTTTCAGTTTCAGTAGGTTTTTCAGTTTCAGTAGGTTTTTCAGTTTCAGTAGGTTTTTCAGTTTCAGTAGGTTTTTCAGT
>Ga0247608_10002470_pt1 | contig 23077 bp, 15 predicted proteins | sample 176DNAGHGlowgp2_FD_193490 | JGI IMG/M metagenome (GOLD analysis project Ga0247608, IMG submission 193490) | Sheep rumen microbial communities from Palmerston North, Manawatu-Wanganui, New Zealand - 1766 DNA GHGlow gp2 | ecosystem: Host-associated > Mammals > Digestive system > Stomach > Rumen ...
ATCACCACTTACACTAATTGCTTCAGGATCTCATAATGATTCTCCAGATCACTGTTCAAAGTATATAAGTCATCAAAAATTATTTCCATGATCTTTAAAATGTATAGGAGAAATTCTTTTTTTAAATGTCTCTGGCTCCAGAATATTCCAAGCAGATAAATCCAACTTTAAACTGATAGCTGAGCTAAAAAGTCACAAAAAATTCAAGCATATAGATGCAAACACTCCCAACAAAACAACTACTTTTTTATTATACATTTTATTTATATCGCAAATTATAAAAAGCTTTCATATTAATTATACATACAACAAATCAAAAAGTCAAAAAAAATCAAACTTTTTCATCCAAAAATCTTATAATTAATAATCAAAATATTTTTATTTTTTTATCTTTGCTAAATATGCAAATCATAAAGCATCAGCAGCATCATTATATTCAGGAACATCCTGTAATTTATAGAATCTCATTATTGTCTTTTGAACTAACATCTTATCAGCCTTTCCATTTCATGTAATAAATTTTTTTAGTTCTATTGGCGTATATTCTAATACTCTTATTTTTTTTCTTAAAAACATCATCATAAGCGCTCACCTCATAGCATACACAAATTCAGCATTACTTTGATTATAATTTGTGAAAAATAATTTTTCTATCGCTACTCTTTCAATCAAATATTTTTTTAGTAAATCTTCAAAAAAATCTATAATCTGATTTGCCCTTTGAAACTGATCCTCCCTTGTTGGTGATTTTTTATTTTGCAACAAAATACCAGCATCAATTATATTCAAATCATCATCAATCAACGCATATCCAAGTTTTCTAACTCATGGATCTATTCACAAAAACATAAGTCTCAAATAAAACTAAAATTTATTTAATATAAATCACGTACTTTTGATAACCAACCTTCTTTCAATCACAGAATTATTACTTACCATCTCTAAGTTTTTTCCATAAACCTTCTTCTTCTTTACTCAATTTCTTTGGAATAGAAACATTTGTCTCAACTATCATATCTCATTTACTTTTAAATAATCATTTTTCTCAAAATCACTTTCATGATATTCTAATTTTATCTCCTATTTGCGTTCATTTAGGAATTTTTACCAAAAGTTTTCACTCAGGATGCAATACTTCAACTTCTCATCACAAAACCAAATCAAAAACAGATACTGCTACTTTTACATATAAATCATCTCACTCACGACGATATTTACTATTAGGAATTATACGAATTTTTAAATATAAATCACCGTCTGGAGCATCTCCTATTCATGCATCTCATTTTCACGAATATTTAATATAAGCATCTTCTTTAATTCATGCAGGAATTTTTATATCAATAGTTTCCTTCACTTCTTCTAATCATCAATTTTCCAATACTTTTCAATTCTTTTTATATATCCTTCAAATTCATTTACAAATATTACAAACACTAGATGTTTGCATCGTTCAAAAAGCCGTTTGAACTTGCTGACGAACCTTTCATTTTCCATTACAATTTGAACAAATATCTTCCGAGGCTCATGAAACTTTCTTAAGTCTTGAATAACTTATTTTTTTTTCACATCATAAATAAGAATCCTCAAAAGTTATTTCTATAATTTTTTTCAAATCTTCTCATTTTCTAACTCTTGTTCATCATCAACCAAATCATCATCCAAATATTCATCAAAGCAAATCTCATATATCAAAATCTACACTCGCTCAATTACCAAATCATCCAAATCCACCAAAATCAAATCATCATCAACCTCAACCAAATCATCAAGTAAATCATCATTTACGAAAAGCATCATACTGGCCTCTTTTTTTTTCATCCGATAAAACTCAGTAGGCCTCATTTATTTCTTGAAACTTTTCTTTACTTCATCATCTATCTGGATGGTGTTTAATCGCTAATTTTCTAAAAGCTTTTTTTATCTCATCTGTTGTAGCAGATTCACTCACTCATAACACATCATAATAATTTTTTTTGGGATCAAAATCCATTTTATCTACCACTTAATATATTAAAATATAGCACTTTAAATAAACAAGTGATACTATAAACAAACAAAAGTTGAATGCAATGGAAATAATTAATTTCCTCCAGATATATCCTGATTCATTAAATCTCACCAATTAACAACTTTATCTCATAGACCAAAAAGATTAGAATAAGCTTTCACATATCTAGAATCTCTAAATAAATTCTCTAAACTACGATTGTCCTTATTTTTATCATCACGCCACCAATTTATCATTTCTACCCATTCTGTTTTATAATTTCATGCTATTTTACTCTTATCAACATCATTTAATCGTTTAGTAAACTGATTTACCCAAGTTTTACTATTTGAAGTATCTCATTTCAAAGTAAATCAAGATTTATCATCAAAACTTTTTATAATTTTTTGTTGCTCTTGCAAAATTTCAAGTCACTTTCATCTAATTTGATTATCATTCCATACTCATATCAATTTTTGCTCTTGCTGTGCACTTAACGAATACTTATCCGATCATCAAAATAATTCTTCAACTGCTGCAGCTTGATCTGCTATTCTATTTTTAACTTCTCATTCTTTCTTAATTCTCCAACTATCAAAAAGTTTTGATTCGCCCGTATTAACATCAAAAATACTTCAAGCAGAAATATGACGTTTAACAGGCACTCACTGACTATCATAAGAAGAAACAGGAATTATAGGGATAGATCCCACTGCTTTACCAACCAAATCTTGTGCTTTTTTTATAGTATTAGATACAAAGTCACTTCATCATCACATACTAAATCACACTTTAATAATCACATAAACTAATATCACCGTAATAATTGATAATAATAATCACATTAATGTCTGAGATGCACGAACAAGACTAAAATGTAAAAGATTACTATCAAGAGTTGTTGTATATGTTGTATCTCATAATGAATTATTTCCATCATTATGGCTTACAATTTTTACTCATCATATATCTACATCCTTATCAGCATTATCCAAAATTATCTTTTTCATTAATGATACAAATATAACCGTCAATCAAATCAATAATACTATAATTGTTGGTCTAAATACATTTAAAAAAAATGATGAAAAACTTAAATGTTTAGTGAGATCCTTCAAAAATCAACTATCTGATACTTTATCAGTTCATCAAGATCACTTACTTATACACCAAAGCAAAATAATTACGGGAGATAATATAATAAACATCCATATATAAAGCACCCTCATAACAGAAAACACAAAAAGCACTAACATTTCTAAAGAATACACAATCGATGTTCATCACTGCAAAATTGTATTAAATATTGTAGCCTTCCATCATTTTTCACTAGAATCATCAACTGACGGCAAAAAATTAGTTTCCAATATTGAAAATCAAATATAATATAATGGTCAAGAAACACTTTTACTATCAGGCAAAATACTATCTATTAATTCTTTATCATTCATATTTCATGAAAGTTCAACAGGATATGTAACCATAAGACTATTAGATCTCGCATTCACTGGAAATAGTTCAACAAGTTTTCAAGAATTCTTCTTAACTCTATCTCCTTCTAAATACTCACGCAATGAAGAACGAAAAGCTTCTTCTGAAGTTTTACTGCTTGAAATTACTTGAGATGGAAAACTTCAAGCCGCCGCCAATGTAATTGTAGATACATCTACAATCACAGCTATCAAAAACCAACTAGCCTGAATTCACACTCACGCCAATAGTATCCATAATAACATATCCTTTATTTTTTTAATTATCTGTTCCTTACCAACTAAGGCTTTAAATATAACATACACAAAATAAAATCACAATCAAAAATTTGCAAAATTTTTAACAACATTCCAATATTGCCACAACAAACTATCTAAATTTAAAGCTTCTCAATAAACCCATCTATTCGTTAAAAATTCTCATGCTCACTTTGCAAACCATACCCAAATCCAAGACAATATACTCACAGCAAAATTCAACACTTCTGAAAATGATTTTAATGGCTCAGATGACACATCTTCAGCAAAACTCCAATCAGAAAATCACGATATAGCAAGTATAGATATCACCATAATAACTTTTATTCGTGTTTTTCTATTCATATTAAACAAATTTAAATAAATTAATTTCAGGATGATGTCTGTGAAGATTGAGCCTGTTCAATAACATATTTATATTTATCATTTTCTTCACCAGTTTCATTCAATACATATTTTTTATCTCAAACTTCTATAGATTTAACTCATTTAAATTTTTCACGTTCTGATGGTTTTAAACTATTAATTGCATCGATAATTTCTTCTTTCTGATTCTGATTAAAGCCATTAAACGTAAAATCTGTTTCATTTCACTTTTCTCATAATTTAACAGGCATTTCCAACCAATTAGCACCTGAAGGAATATTCTTACTTAAAGCATTCACATAGCTACTAACTTGAGCTACCTGTGCTTTTTCTTTATCTTTTCATGAATCCAACCAAGCCTCAATTGCACTTGTATCCTGCTGAGATAACTTACTCTCCAAATTCGAAGAAACAGAATCTATTCACTTTTTTAATCATCAATAACTAACAACTGTTCAAGCACCATCTTTTGTTGGAATAGGTATAATAGGAACTGAAGATAAAGCATTGGTTGATAAATTTTTCAATGATTGAATAAATTTACTACTTCATAACTTAGAAAGTCAAAGAGCCCATCGCAACAAAAACCAAGTTATAGCAACTCACAAAACTGCAACAATCAACTTTCACACCGAAATTCCCATACCTCAAATATTTACCTGTACTAATCATCACAGTATTGGTTCTTTTTCCGAAGCTATTCAAGTATAATTCATACTCTCAATCAACCTAACTATTACAGTAGTCATACTAACAGCAAAACAAATAATAGCAGGAGAAAAAATAATAGGAATTAAATTCTTCAACGAAAGAGACTCAAGAATCGAATCTTTCTTAAATACTTTATCTTCTAACTCAAATACTCTTAATAAAATTATAACTGGTGATAACGCTATAGCCATCCAAATTACCCCTATTCTCATAAGGAAGACAATAGACATAGCAATTAAAGGTATTGCTACCGCTACCATATGCAAAAATGCCAATGCTACAGACAAAAATCATAAATAAACACTATCTTTTTTTACTATTATTCCTCATCAAGCATTCAATAATGAAGAATATAATGAAGTAAATACTCATACATAAGAATCTCACTTAATTACACTACTAAGCCTACTTGTCTCTTTTCATGTCAATGTCCATACATTATTTTTATCAAATCAATATTTTTGATCCTCTGGATATATAACATTAAAACCATCCATTCATATAATTCATCACGTACTATGTGCATCTCAAATTTGTAATAATTTACCAGCTTCAATATAAGATTTTACAGTATCAAAAGTATAACTTCCAGATCATTCTATACCATGTACTAAATTACCCAAATCTTCCTTATATTTATCCTGCTTTGTTTTACAATCATCACTTGAACAAGGCTCAAATCAAATCAAAGGATCAGAGAACCAATACACTTGACCATAATAATGACATTTATCATTCTCTGTTTTACTATACTTATTTTTCTCATCCTTATAATAAATCATTTTAGGTGCCACTAATAATTCCTCCTTACCCGAAAGAATAGGATAATTTGCTGTTTCACATTCTGAAATATAAAAATCTCATCACGTACCGACAGTCGTTAAATACGTATCAATAGTATCAACATCACTCGAATTAACAGAAAATACCGTTTTTAAAACATAAGGATCATACTTTTTACTATCACTATCCGGTCTATTTCATAAAACTGTTAATGGTAATCATCATATACTATATGTCAAAATCGTTGATAAATCTATTAGTACAACCATTAAAAACCAACTTGCCTGTATTCATACTCATGCTATTAATGATCTTACTATAATCCATTTAGGATCATTCTTTTTATCTCCACTCAACAAATATTTAAAAATATAATAAAGAAAAATAAAACCTAAAGCATAGTTCGACATATTTCTCAATAGTATCCATAATTGCCATAAAACAGCATCAAATCAAAACACTTCTCAATAAACAAAAGAATTATCCACTAATTTTCATGCTAATATCAATAATGGATAAATTAAAACATAAACTATTTTTTGTAAAAAAGAAACCGTTTGAAATCGACTAGAAACTTTTCACTGAAAAGAAGAATCCTGAGTTGGTGTGTTAGTTGAACCATCAGCATAAACTACACTTCATATTTCACCTAAATTAAAAAAACAAATCTGTCCAACAAATAAAGCCAGCACAAAATAAATTAGCCTTTTCCTATATCTTAACATAAAGTTACAAAATTGTATATACAAATTTTTCATCAAAAATACCTAGAACATAAAGTATTCAACAAATTATAAACCACTTTTGTTAAAAAAGCAAAAAAAAATAATTTTATACCCATATTACATTTGCTTTATTGTCTTTTTATGATGTAATATATTTCGATTTAATTTGCATTCATTTCACAAAAAAATATATTATCAACATACTGACATTTCGTAGGAAGGTGATTACAAAAAAGTATTCTTTTCTGCCAAAGAATCCTTTTCTATAATCAGTTTCCCGAAATGTAATACATTTTATTTGTTATATTTTTTATTATGCCAACGACTAAAAGAGAAGTCAAAGAAAATCGTAAATCTTTTGATCGAAAATGAAAAACTCTAACCTTCGAACAATGAAAATTAGCAATGCAAGCTGATTCAGGTATTACTCTAAAATTTGAAGATTGGGCCGTATTATTTACCACAGTAATGAATAAAAATCCCGTACCTACTACAGATTTCTTACCTTTAATGGTAGAAATGAGAGAATCTTTTTCTGCAGCCTGAAGAATATGATGAGCTGCATATAGAAGAAGAGAATGACGCGCTTCTGATCAAGCAATACTTAATGCAAGACTCACAGATCGTGCAATCAGACCAATGTTTCCTAAATGAATGATCAATGATGTTGTTATGACATCAACTCCACTTGCAATGGATCCGAACTATCCTCTCGGAGTTATATCAATTATTTGAGCTTCTATATCAATTATGGCTGCTTGACTTCCTTTCGATGGACCAGTTTGAGCTGCTCAAATTGCCTATCTTGACTGAAATTTTATAGTGAACCCTACACGTGAAGAATTAGAAAAAGCTGAATTAAATTTACTTGTAGCTTGAAAAAGAGACTCAATTAATATGATTGAAGACGAATCAAAAGAAATTCCTCTAAATATTTTAAAGAAAGCTTTTGAAATATGACAAGAAGAAATAAATAGGTCTTGTGATTTTCAATTAGAATTTTTATCATTACTGGACATTACAGAAAAAGAAGTTGTGTTCAATAAACCATCGCATGAACTAGAAGAAGAAGTAAAAAATTTCATATGAGAAGAAAAATTAGAATGAATGATGTGAAATGGAAAAGTATCATTCAATGAATTATTCTATCAATATGAAAAAGAATGCGTTGAACATTTTAAAAATCAAATTGAAGACGAAGAAGATGAAGAACACACTGAATCAAAAATAAAAATGGCTTGGTTCAATATAACAAAATATCACATTCGTAATAGAACACTTTCTCAACATAAAAGAGTTGACGATAGACTACAAAAAGATATCCGCCCATTATATTGTGAAGTTTGACTATTTGAGCGTACTCATGGAACCTGATTATTCCGAAGATGAGATACTCAAGTTCTTTCAACCGTAACGTTAGGTGGACCAATGGAATATTTGATATTAGACGATATGGAACATGATTGAGATACCCAAAGGTACATTCACCACTATAATTTCCCTCCTTTTTCTACATGAGAAGCAAAATGAATTCGCTGAACTGGAAGAAGAGAAATTTGACACTGAAGACTTGCAGAAAAAGCTTTAGAAAATATGATTCCTTCCAAAGAAGAATTTCCATACACAATTAGAGTTGTTTCTGAATGTTTAGGTTCTTGAGGTTCTACATCAATGTGATCAGTTTGTGGTTCTTGTCTATCTCTAATGGACGCTTGAGTTCCTATTAAAAAACCTGTTGCATGAGTAGCCATGTGATTATTTACAGATCACGACGATACATGAAATATTACAGATCACATGGTACTAACAGATCTTATGTGAACAGAAGATTTTATTGGGGATATGGATTTTAAAGTTGCTTGAACAAGAGATTGAGTAAACGCAATTCAATTGGATACAAAATTAAAATGAATTCCTTTATCAATCGTATTTGAAACTATTGATCAAGCATTTGAATGATATAATGAAATAATGGACGTAATGTTAGAAACAATTCCTGCTCCTAGAGATCATGTTGGTAAATATGCTCCAAAAATTCACGTATTTCATATTGATCCAGAAAAGATTAAGGAAGTTATATGAAAATGATGAGACGTTATCAACGATATTATTGCACAGTGTGATAATATAAAAATCGATTTCGAAGATGACTGAACATGTTTCTTAACTCATCCAGATCAAGCAATGATTGATAAGGCCAAGAATCTAATATTAGAAATAGCAACAGATTTAGAAGTTTGACAAGAATTTGAAGCAGAAATTACTAGAGTAGAAGATTATTGAGTTTTCGTAAAATTACCTAAAGGTAAATTAGGATTATGTCACATATCAAATATGTGAGAAAAATTTACAGACTGATTAGCTTCCCATTTTAAAGTATGAGAAAAACTTAAATGCAAAATATCTTCTATTTGAGCTGATGGAAAAATTGCAGTTAAAAGGTTAAAATAAAAACTTTTAAATCCCTTAAAAAATCCATCACTTAAAATTTAATTATTTAATAATCTCATCCTTTAAAATCAAAAAACAAATCAACCTCGGACATGAAATCCGAGGCTGTTTTTCAAGAAAATTCTATTAATTATTCCATTAATGACGAAATCTTTAAATGCATAGAAAAATCATACCATGCACCATCATTCATCTGAACAACAAACACTTTACCTGCTCTAGGATAAACTAATATATTAGGAGCCCAAGACTTATCAACCTTTCCAGAACATTCATACACTCTAACAGCAGGAGAAATCTCCAAATTCTCTTTTTCAGAATATTTTATCACATTAATTACATAAGAACAAGATATATCATTTCTTCAAAAATTTTCCTTTACAGAACTTGCAGCATAAGAAATATTTGAAGATGGGAATTGTAGTATATAACCTCATCTAGAAGACGAATATTTTAATCACTCCTCTTTTATTGGAAATTGTGCAACATTTGTATCAAATTTCGAATTATCCGACATTGATGATATTTCTCAAAGAGATTCTACTACAACATTATCATCTCCACTCTGTGTATCATCTCACGTTGAAGGAATAATATCATTTCATAGTACTAAATCAAGTAACTCTCATTTTGCAGGCAAACCAAAATCAACTAAAATTTGACAAGTCATTTGCTTTTGTTGTCAATCTCAAGAAATCATCACTACCAATCATTCTTGCCTTAACATAATTTCTGAATTATTAATCTTTTGAAGTCTTTCTCATGATCATTGACAAATATTCACAGCACTAGATTTTACCCACTCATTCATATTTTTCTGATTAGCAAATTTTATCAAATCCTTTAATTCAAATATAACATCATCAGAAACATCATTAATAAATATTCACCACCAATCTCAATTAGCCACGAACCACGATTGAACCTCACTTTGTTTATAATATACATCTCACTCTGAAGTGACAAAACTCTGTGCATTATTACTTACAAAATTTTCTTTCAATCACTTACAATTTTTGTTTGGATCAGAAGCATTACAACGAAAATAATCCAATGTAATCTCCTTTCAAGACTCTATATTTTGAATTAAAATTTTACCATTTTCTCACTCATTTAACAAAACATATGTATCAAAAAAACTTGGCAACAACTGAATTCATGCAGACTTTATGTAAACTCATCCATTACCATTAAATGCCATATTAACATTATCTCATGTACCAGACACAGATCAAGACAACATTAACACTTTAACTATAGGGTCTCATTGATAAAATTTTTCCACAACTCAAGTCAATTCAACAAATCAAATATAATCATAAAGATTTATAGAATCAGATTTTAAAAATACAGTTCCATAATTTTTATCCTCTATAGTGTGTGTATGCGTAATAATATCTCCATTCGCTCTCAACTCTCATTGCAAATAAACCTCATCTGAAAGAGAAAAATCAAAGTCATTAATATCCTCTCAATTATGACTATCCAACAATCTCAAGCAAACAAATCATAAAACCAACAAAATTACAAAAACAATTATCCGCTTCCAAACATGCAATGAGCGTTTTTGTCTGGTAAAAGATCTCGTATTAGACACCTTTTTCTGAAAAAAATCAGCTTTATTTTCCATCTAACAATAAATAAGTAATCTAAAAAATAACTTAACATAATGTAAAAAATTAGCACAATATTGCAAGTCAAGATAAATTTATCAGTTTTCATAACATATTATTTCACTAAACTATAAAAAAATTTTTTATTCTCATAATAAATTTATATCTTATTTTATGTCAAACAAATAAAATAAAAAAATTATCTTCTGTCAAAAGTTTTTCAAAAAGATACTTCTAGTTTTACTTGTTTTATTAAAGAAAATTACTAGGCTCATAACGTTTTATTAAATTGGTTGTTATATAAATGACTCCCGAATTAAAAAATAAAAAAAAGCCAGAAATAAAAAACAAACAGAATAAATCAGATATAGAAACATCTATTAAAAAGAATACACCAAACTTCCCGGGAAAAGAAGTATCTGTAATTACAAAAACAACAAAACCACAAGTAATGATACAATCTGAAAAAATAAACAGATCTCAAGAAAACTTAATGTACAATTGAACTATTTTAACAAAGGACAAAAATCATCTAATTAAGTTTTGTTGCATAACCATTATGGGTATAATCATTTTGCTAACATTCTTTCTATCTTTAAAAACTTATAATATGATAAAAGATTTATATAATATAATACTTTAATATCAAATTCTTGATATATTTTTAACATTTTATTCCTTAATTCTTATTTGTCATGACAAAAAAAGTTGAAAATGGTGAGACTTGTACACATGAAAAATGTAACTGTGGGCGCGGATATTGCTCATGAAAGCTTTTAGTTATATTACTATCTGCTATAGCCGCAATTTTCAGTATCATTACTTGTCTTATTGCTTGTGGAGCACTAAAGATTGCTCAAAAATCATATGATCTTAATGTTATCCCTGCTGGATGAGAAGAGAATCTAAACAAATTAATGGAAATGTACAAATCTGAAGCTTATATAAAGTATGCTACAGAACAAACTGATGCACAAATCCAAAGTTTCAATTCTGTTTATGGAAACACAGATACAGAAACCGAAGACACTACAGCAAATGAAGACAACACAGATACAAATAATAATACCAATTCTGATAACGTTAAATCTGTTGTTGAAGATATGCTTAAAACAACTCCAATCCGTGGAGATAAGGACGCTAGATTCACAATTATTGAATATACTGAATTACTTTGTCCATATTGTCAAAGACATTCTCAAGCAGGAACAATTAATTCTGTAATAGAACAATTGCCTTGAGAAGTTAATTCTATTTCTAGACATTTTATCATTCACGGAGATGAAGCATTACAATTAGCTTCAGCTATGGAATGTATATCTGAATTAAAAGCTGAAGTTTATCACGAAGCTTTCGATAAAGCATTTGCAGCATATCCTGTAAACATGGAATGATTAATCGGTATTGCTACTGAACTTTGAGTTGATAAATCAGCATTACAATCTTGTATAGATGAATGAAGATACACTCAAAAAGTTCAAGACATGATGAACCAATGATCACAATTATTTGGAGTTAATGGAACTCCTGGAAATGTAATTGTTGACAGAGAAACATGAAAATTTACATTAATTTCTGGTGCTTATCCTACCGAAGAAATTGTTAAAGCAATTAACGAACTAAAAAATGCTTAATAACTAAATTAATTAAGCTAACAAAAACTCAAATAAATCAGAAAAAACAAAAATTCTGAGAAAAAAAAGGATTCTATAGACTATATAGAATCCTTTTTAATATTAAATTTTTTTCTTTTTAATATTTTCAAAATTGTAAAAATTATATCTGCTTTATTGTTTCTATTTCTTCTTTTATTATTTGAATTGCTATATATATATGATTTCTATCTTTTCCCTTCTCCTCTTCAGATAAATTCTCATATGGCACAGCTAAACTAGAATCTAACAACTCTCCTGTATCAATCCTTCTTTCCAACCATTTATCGTGAATTACACTAGACATTTTTTCAATTATTTCAGGAGTAATTATTTCTCATGATTCAATTCAATCAAGGACAAGATCTATTGCAACACTCGCTGCAACCATCCTTTCATATTGTCTATTTCTAGGTAAATCCTCATATTCAGTATTAGCTATATCTACGCAATTTGTTCCATGTTCTTTATTCCATTTATCATCTGTCGATTCTTTCCATTTTGGTTCATATGTACCATCCAATCTCTTTCTTGTATTTCTCCACTTATTATATGAAAGTTTAAGAAATCTTTGCATAAGATACGGTTTTCTACATTTTAATACTTCAATTAACTTATTAGAATTATTATTAGCATTTCTCTCCGAATCAATTGACTTAAAGCTTTCTCTCATTTATACAATCCATTAAAAATAAATCTAGACATATAATTTTACTGATAAAAACAGAAAAAAGCAAATTTTAAAAAAAATTAATAAAAATATTAATTTTTAAATTTGTATTTTACATAGAAATCAATAGGAGTAAAATATGGAAATTTTACAAAAATTATACAATTGATTCTATCTAAGTTCCAAGGACGGGAACTCCAAGATTTCTAATTGAAAAATACCTTTGTGGGTTGCCCCTCTAAAAATCATAAGTAAATATGAAAATCTTGAAATTAACTATAAACATTTCGCATTTTCAGAAATGAATAAAAGCTGAGAAATTGAATATTTTCATTGATTAAACAATTTTTTACTGATTAACAATCCAAAGCATCCTCCAATCTTTATTTTTGATAACCATAATCATGCCCCTGTTTTTTGGTACAATACAATAAAATATAAAGAATCTAATAACATTAATTTAATACACATTGACCAACATTCAGACTACCGAGAAAATAAAAATCAAATAAAATTAGACTCACAAAAGAAGGAAACAGAAAAAGTTTTTAATTTTTGTAACGAAAAATGCAATGTATGAAATTTTATCCCGCCATTCATTAAATGTTGATTAATTTCAAATCAGATTCAAATTCGTTCACTTATAGCTCTGCAAAATTTGAAAATACATAAAAATAAAAATTGTATTTTAGATATAGATCTAGATTTTTGTTTAGACTGAATTAGAAGAGATAAGATAAATAATGAAGCCATAAATCTTTTAAAAGAAAAATTCAGTGAAATTTGAAAATCTGCATTATGTACTACAATAGCTACTAGTCCATATTTTTTAGACCAAGAAATTGCAATCAATATCATAGAAAAACTGCTCTCATAAAAGAATATTTTAAATATCAAAAATTATTTAATACAAAAATAACCATTTGCATTCATAACTACTATTTATAAAATAAATTCTAGATTTATATTTTTTCTTAATTAAAAATTATGAAGGATAAAAGACTATATATCTACAACACAATGAATAGAGAAAAAGAAGAGTTTATTCCATTAATTGATGAATGAAAAAAAGATTTTGTATGAATATATAGTTGTTGACCAACAGTATATCGAAATCCACATATCTGAAATATGAGAGCCTTTGCTTTTTGAGATTTGCTTAGAAATGTAATAAAAAATATATTATGATACCCTGTAAAACATGTAATGAATTTAACCGATGTATGACACTTAACTGATGACGGAGATGAATGAGAAGATAAAATGGAAAAATGAGCAAAAAGGGAAAATAAAACTGTCTGGGAATTGGCCGATATGTACATAGAAAAATTTTATAATTACTTAGATAAACTACAAATTGAAAAATTTGATGTAATGCCTAGAGCTACTGAACATATCCAGGAACAAATTGAAATGATAAAAACTTTAGAAAAAAAATGATATACCTATGAAATTCAAGATGACTGAATTTATATGGATACAAACAAAGTAGAAGATTACTGAAAATTAGCATGACTTGAAAACCAAGAAAGAATCGCCTGAGCAAGAATTCAAAACAACAATAAAAAAAACTCCACAGATTTTGCTCTATGGAAGTTTTCTCCTAAAAATCAAAAAAGACAAATGGAACGAGATTCTCCTCGATGAACCTGATTCCCATGATGGCATATCGAATGTAGTGCCATGTCTAGTAAATATCTATGAGATCAATTTGATATACATACATGAGGTGTAGATCATATATGAGTACACCATACTAATGAAATTGCACAAAGTGAGTGTACATTCTGAAAAAAACCTTGGGTAAAATACCGGATGCATAATCAATTTTTAAATCTTTGATGAAAAAAATTATCAAAATCTACATGAGGACTAATAACAGTTGATGACTTAGAAGAGAAATGATATTCCTGATTAGATTTGAAAATGCTTTATTACACAGCACACTACAGAAATTTTTTAGATTTTAATGAGACTGTATTAGAACAATCTAAGGTTCAAAGAAAAAATATAATAAAAAAAATTAATAAACTAGAAAAACAAGAATTAAGATGAAAAAATTATAAAGAAGTTTCAAATGAAATTAAAACCAAAGAATGAACAAAATTTTTATCAGACTGTCTCGACTGTTTGCTTGATGACTTAAACACACCAAAATTACTTGCAACTATCAATTCTGGACTAAAAAATCCCAATCCTGAAATTGTATGAATAATAGTTTGGCTAGATAATCAAGTATTAAAATTAGATTTAATATGAGAAAAAGAAAACATTAACCAAAATTATCACGAGATTCCAAAAATTATAACAGATTTAGCCAATCAACGTTTGCTAGCAAAACAAGAAAAGAATTATCAACTTGCTGATGAACTTAGAAGCCAAATTCAATCTCATTGATATAATATCAAAGATATTCCTTGATGATTTGAAATAGAAAAACTTTAAATAAAATACTGAATTATACGTTCTACATATTAGTTACACATTCTTTGATACTTTTTATAAGCACCTTCATTAACATTTGATAAAAATACTCTAGGATTATTTAATATTTTTACTAACTGAGATTCATTTTCTGTAGTTATTTTTATTTCCAAATTCCTTATATCTAGAGTTTTACCACATGCGACATAAGAAATTTTATTTAACAAATGTGTATCTAAATTATAATATCATTGCAATTCAACATCTCATAACAAAAAGTTTACTAAAAATATATTTTCTTCTCACTCTACATCAAATATTGTAGGAACAACTTTAAAATGAATACGAAATTGATCAATAACTTCTAACTTTTTCTCTATATTATCGTGCGTTATTATCTCCTTTTTAAAACCAATTATAGAATCAATAATTGTTGGGGTTGTATCTTTTGATGTTAATACTGATCAAAATACATCTTTTACTGAAGAATTTAAATCAGGATCACTAATATTAAAAGATTCCAAAACTCAATTAACTAAAACAAATGTATACTCAATATCTCATTTATATAAGACTATAGATGTATCGTCACATGCATATACATCTATATCATCCCTCAATTGAAGTCATTCACATAAAGTGGTTTTAATAACAGCTTCTCATAACGGATCTTTATACCAATATCATATTTGTTCATTGATAATTCCAAGTATTGCATTGAAAGTTAAAGTTCAATCTGAAGCATTAGTATTTAAAATATTAGAAAGATCAGGTTGTCATGAAATATTTATATTTTTTACATACAATGTATTTTCCCTTCTAATTAACATAAAAGTCGCTTTTAAAGTTTCTCATCAAGTTACCTTTAACACTTCATTAGAATAAATTTCCGCTTGCACCTGAATATCTACATCAGATAGTTCTGCCTTTCTCCTAATTTTTAAGCGATCCGTCATCGAATAATATTGAGAAAATAATTCATCTAATGTTTTTTCCTCAATATTTCATGTTAAAGACTCTCAAGATAACTCAGCAATATCTGGTGTAGTAAGCTGTGACACTAACGATAAATCTCCCATTAAATAGTTCCCATTATTTATTTGTGATATTTGAGATCTTAATTCTGCAGAAAGTTGTCACTTTTGAATTAGTTTTTGATATAATTCATATGTATTAAAAACATAGGAAATATCCTTATAAATAGACGGCAGATAACGTCCAGATCATTTATCCTTATTAATAAGACCTTGCAAAAAACTAAGATAATTCTTTATCAAATCTTCATTCACAGATGAAGACATATTCAAATTCCTATAAACCATTTGTTGAATAGTAAGCAATTTATATGCATTCAGATATGGGTTCTCTGAAATATCAGATATTCTACTTCACATCAATGAATTCTCAATATTTATAAAATCTACTAAATCTTTATAAGACTGTCATAAATCAGAATTACAATTTGACATAATTGAATTAAGTATAGAAGAAGTCTCTCATGAACGTAATGTATACTCACTTATCATATTACAAACAGGTAATATATCCTTATTTTGCCTCTTTAATTCCCTTACCAAAACAGATATTTCAGAAGAATAACGAGATAAATCATAATATTTACCATATTTATAAAAAATATTCAAAAACTTATCACAAACAATATCAGAAACTTTCTCTTTATCCAAACAATTCAAATTAAATCATTCAATTAAACTTCATTCAAAAGTTTTTCACACTCGCCTAGTATCTAAAATTTTGGGAATAACCGATGTTTTACTATATATCAAATCATTTGTTATTAAATATTTTACCATATTATTTATATCCTCACGTGTAGTTTCTCTATTCTCAAATTTTTCCAAAGAAATAAAATCATACAAATCTAAATCTACATAAGCCAATTGTGGAAGTATGATTCAACTATATAAAATTAAATTACTTTTAGATTGAAAAGATTTATTACTATCATCAACTGAAGCAAATCAATATGGAATCAGAACTTCAAGATTTTCATCAACTAATCCCGATAATAAATCTTTAGAAGTTTCCTCTATCCACTCAGATTTATTTTCAATAGAAGAATCACCAATAATATAAGATTCATTTAAGGGTTGATTACCATAAACTTGAGCCATTACTCATAAAACTCATCACAAAATTAAAGCCACAATAAAAACTCCCCATCTAAAAACTATACGATGAATTATTTTATATTTATTAACAAAAAAATCCCATTCAGAATCAACCAACAAATCCAACTTACTATGAACCGATCCTATCATTTTAGATACAATATCATATCTATCTTTATCTGTCAACCCATCATTACTTACCGAATCCTCATCCAAATTATATCCTTCGCTATTCTTAAAATTTGATTCTATACTATTCAAATATATATCTTCTTTTTTAGAATCACTTTTAACATCCTGATTATTTCCTAATAAAACGGAGTTACTCAAACTATCATTTTCTCATCCTTTACTAATAATATCCAAATCTCATATTTCTCATTCTATTGTCTCATTAAAACTATCTCAAATATCTTTGTCTGAACTTCTTTCCAAAAGTTCAGACAAATCTGGAGATTTTATTTCATTAACATCAGAACTAACTCATCTTCACGATATTAATCATACATTTTCATCATTTTTTCAATTAATAACATCTGATTGACTTAAATCTTGTTGTCAATCAAACTGATTTAAATCATTTAAACCTTGATTTTCTACCAATTGACTCTTACTAGAATCTAAATCATCTAGCACTCCATCACTAGGTCTAAAAGTCATAAATTTACTACATAAATAGTTAAAATATTAAACACACAAATTATATTTAAACTAGCCATTTTTGTCAAATTTTTTACAAGATTTTTTTAACAACTTATATAGATTTTTCATTGAAAACTCATAAAATTTACTTATTATGACAAACATCAATCACCATTTTAAAAAAAGCTCAAAATAAATTTATATATGTATACTTACAAAAATTTTCAAAAATCATTTAAGAAAAAGCGTAATTTTTGAGAAATACTTTCTTTTTATTTCAAAAAAATTCCATTTATTTGAAACTTAAATTTTTCAAAAGAATTACAATTAGCATCTCTATTCTGAGCAATGTTTATAGTAATTGTCATAAGACTTTTTTATATCCAAATAATTCAACACAATAACTATAATTCAGAACTAATTAAACAATCTACGTCATTAGCATCTATAAAAGCTGACAGATGAGATATATACGCACTCGATAAATCGTGACAGCCCGTAAAACTAACCGAAAATATTAATTTATATGATATTGCAATAGATCCTAGAGAAATATGATTTGATTGAAATTGAAACAGAATGAAAGACCGCTTTATTGAATTAATTTCTCCTATAGTATACAAACATCTATGCATAATTAATTGAATGAATAATAACATTGAAAAAGAAGATTGTATGAAAAATATAGAAAGTTTTGCAAATGTTGAACTATTACCAAAATTACCAGAATTTTTTTATTATTGAAAAGATTATAATGCTGAATGAATAGAAATACCTGTAATATCAGAAGAATATTCGACGTTTGATTTCAATTCTTATAATGAACAGAAGCAAAAAGCAATAGAAGAATTCACAAAAGACAATGCGATGAATATAATAACAAATAGACTTAATGAAAAAATTAAAACATGAATTAAAGAAAGAAATTATCTTGGATATTATACTAATGAAGAATTTCTTGAAGATTTAAAAAAACAAAATTTTAACTTTATTTCAATTGAGGCAAATTTCTACATATATATAACACCTAAAGAACAAAACAACACAAGAGATAAAATTTTATTCCAAAATTTTATGAGCAAACGATGAGAAAAATTAGATTCACTAACTCTAAACTCTTTATTTAAAAAACAAGAATATAAATATATTAAAATCCTTTCATCAGCAAGCCCACAAATAGCTCAAGATATAAAACAACTAAAAATAGATTATGCCGACGAAAAATACTCTCTTGACTGAAGTCTTTATAATAAATATTCCATTGTTCATGGAATAATATTAGAACCACACGCAACAAGATATTACCCTTATTGAGAATTTATGTCAAATATTTTATGATACGTAGATAAAAACGGAGAGGCTTATTATTGAATAGAAAAATATTACAATAACATACTAGAATGAATAGATTGAGAAATAATATGACGCTCAAATTGGAATATGTGATGAAGTGATTTTGAAGTTATAAACACAAAAGATTGAGATGATATAGTTTTAACAATTGATGTTTGAATTCAAAAAGAAGTAGAATCAATTGCAAAAAAATATATAAATGCCTTTCACGCAGATTCCCTGGCTGTAATGGTCTTTGATCCAAAAAAATGACAAGTAAAAGCGTCGGTGTCATTACCAACTTATAATCCTAATAATTATAATGATGCATACACAATGATTCCTTTAAGCCCTGAGTATTCATATTTAATTGACAGTGACACATATAATGAAGTACCTGTTTATTTATACTCATGATGAAAATATGTAAAAGCAAAAACTGATGAGAAAAAAAATACATCACTTAAAAAATATATATCAAAAAATATTTATTGAGCATCTGTATTTGTTGATAAAAATATATCAATTGCCTTTGAACCATGAAGTATTTTTAAAGCATTCACAACTGCTATATGACTTGATAGTGATGAAATAAGGCTTGATGATCATTATCAAGACGATGGTAGTATAAAAATAGATATATATACAATTCAAGATGCCGATAAAACATCATGTATGTGATACCATAGCTTCTTAGACGCACTAATAAACTCTTGTAACGTATGAATGATTAGGATAGTTGAAGCTTTAGGTAAAGAAATTTATTATAATTATTTAAATAAATTTTGATTTTGAGAAGAAACATGAATTGAATTAGCAGAAGAAAAGAGTTGATCTACACCAAAAGCATGATCAATATCGATGGCAGGATTTTTTAATAACTCATTTTGACAATGAGTAACCGTAACTCAAATTCAACTTGCAGCTGCATATTCAGCTTTAATTAATTGATGAAAATACATAAAACCAACAATCATTTCCCAAATTAGAGAAAAATCTGCAAATAGCGACAACATTACCATTCAAGATAAAGAGACACATTCCATAAGACAAGTTATTAGACCTGAAGTTAGTGATGAAATGAGAACTGCTCTATTTTCAGTAGCTGAAACAAACGATCAATATAAAACAGCAAGAGTCGAATGATATCGTCTAGGTGCAAAGTCCTGAACATCTCAAATTGCATATAAATGAAGATATCAAAGATGAGTTTGACGAACTCAAGCAACTTTCGCATGAATAGTATCTATTGATAATCCAGAATATATAGTCTTAATTTGGTTATCTCGTCCTAGAACCAGTCAATGGTGAGTTGGAACTGCATGAAAAATATTCTGAGAAATTGCAACATTCTTAATTTGATATTCAATGATGGAATAGCTTTATAATAATAAATAAACAATAAATGCAATCACTATTTCTCACACAATATATAAAGTCAAATATATTCATTCAAGACTTACATGAAAAACTATCTAATCGTGATGTAAACTTTGATCTTATAATAACCGATATTAATTATAATAACTGTCCCGTTTTATCAATCAATCCTAATAACAAACCTGAACATATATCATTAATTAATGCTCGAAAAGATACAATTTCTACATCTAGACATCCACTAATCATTTTGAACGAATTAAATATTAGTTATATACAACCGATATTTAAATTATTAAATGATAAAAATTATGTAACAATAATTAATATACATACATGATTATGAAGTTATTGAAAAAAAATTTCTCCTGAAATAAACGATTTAAACAGAATTGTAGATTCAGATTTTAATATTTTTGAACCAATTGACCTTGAAAATTTATGGAACATCTTAAAACAAAATTCAAGACAATATATACGTCTCTTACATAAAGAAATGCCAAATGCAATTTTCGATGTAGACGAAATATGAATTATTGACGCAAAAATGTTAGAAAATTTGAATGTAATTTCCTTAAAAACTTACTGATTTAATGGAAATGATTGAGCTATACTTACTACCGGTAGTCTTTTTTCAACAGCAATACAAACATGAGAATTATTACAAAAACAAAACAAACAAATAAGCATTTTTATTTTACAAAAATTAAATTCTGACTATACTAAAGAAATGGTAGAAACTATTAAAAATAGTAAAAAATTATTTATTCTAATTGATCATGAAGATAGTAAAGAACTTACGGAATGAATAGAAAAAGTGATAAAAAACCTGAATTTATCAAACATTGAACTAAATATAATTTGCCCTAAATATAATAATTTAAACACAATTTTAAACGAATATCAAGAAGAACTGTCTGATTTTAATCCAGAAAAAATAGTACAAAGAATTATTTCAAAATTATAAATTCTTGCACTTATAAATAAAAACACTATATACGAAAGGTATTTATTTTATAAAAAATAATGCACATTCTTATTAAATGATATTACTGATATAAAAATTTATGAGATGAGCTAATTATTTTTTCGTTATTAAACCGAGCAAACGAACGCTTTAATCCAAATATAATAAGCATTGAATGTTGAAATAAAGATTGGTTAAAAAATCGAATTATTAGACATAAAGATTTTTTAATTCCATGAATTATAGAAAAATTAAATTTTTTACCCAAACCTAATCGAAAAGAAAAAATAAAAATTTGTCTGTGAATGAAAAGAAAATTATATGATTTCATCATACTATGATGATGAGAAGTAATAGATGAAAGTAGAGATTTTCTATATCGCTGATGGAACTTATTTCTACAATATAGACGAAGTATTAAAAAATGAATAACTGCTATAATTGGATGACTATGAACAAATAAAAAATTATGAACATCTTTTTTACAGAATTTTTTTATAAAAAATGCTAATATCATCATACTTCGTGATCAGAATTCTTTTAAATTAACTAAAAAAATTCTCGAACAAAACTGACAAAATCGAAAAGAAAAATCTGAATATGATTGAGATCTAACTCTATCTCTTTTAGAAGAAGCAAAAGAAATTTTTTATGAAAAAAAAATTAAATCAAACAGATATCCATATTACTTAATAAACTGTTCTCCTCTTTGTGATGAAAAAAAATGTTTCAATTTAATTAAGAAATTTGTAGATTGTCATAAAAATTTACAACCAATCTACATTGCTTGTAATACATATGAAGATGAAAAATTTTTCAAAGATATTCAAAAAATTCTTCCAAATTGCGAAAAATTTAATCGAACTCAGACTAATATTACCGAAACATTAAAACTTTTCTATTTCGCAGAAGGAGGAATTTGAGCTAGATTACACTTCTTATACATCTTAAAATTCTTTAAAAAAGAATTTATTCAACTTCATAATAGTCACAAAATTCAAGTTAATCTTTCAGATTTAGATAACAATAATGCTTAGACATCATCCCGTACTCGCAAAAGAAACATACGAAAATCTTCCACATCCATTAAGACTTTCATTTGACGGAACGTTTTGACATGGTGGACACGTGGAATTTTTTTTCACACACTTAGAGCAGGATAATCCAGATGAATGTAAAAATTTGAAAATCGTAGCTTGCGACGTAGACGAAAAAGTAATGGCAAAATGAAAAGAATTTGTATCTACACGAACGCATCAAATCAGTTTTTACCACCATTCTTATGCAAATATCAAAGAAATTTCTCAGAAAGAATGACTTTTTGATTTTATGCTATTAGATTTATGAGTGAATTTGGAACATTTTAAAGATGGGAGTAGAGGTTTCAGCATAAAAACTGATGCTCCACTCGATATGAGATTTGATACTTACAAATGACAGCCAGCCTCCCATTTAATCAATAAATGAAGCAAAGAAGAGCTAGAAGAAATG
>Ga0247608_10002471_pt1 | contig 23074 bp, 21 predicted proteins | sample 176DNAGHGlowgp2_FD_193490 | JGI IMG/M metagenome (GOLD analysis project Ga0247608, IMG submission 193490) | Sheep rumen microbial communities from Palmerston North, Manawatu-Wanganui, New Zealand - 1766 DNA GHGlow gp2 | ecosystem: Host-associated > Mammals > Digestive system > Stomach > Rumen ...
TTGCAGAAGTAGTTTTTCAAGTTCAGCGAGGTCCACATAGTAAGTAATTTTGCAATGAAGAAGAATCTGACTGCATTTTAGCTTTCAGAATTCAAATTATGTGTTGCTGTCCTATCATTTCATCAAAAGTTTGAGGACGATATCTATTCGCTAAAGATTGAGATTTAGTTACATCTGCCATTTTTCACATTCTTCATAATATAAATTATTGCTCTTTCTTTCAATCTATCTATTCAGACTTTTTTTTCAAATATAAATAAAAAATAAAATAAATCTGAATAAATCTAAAATCAGTTTAAATTTTATTATAGACTATAATTTAATATACAATAAACAGCAACTATTGTAAATAGAATTTGTAATATTCATGCTGAGATTTTAAGTCGTTTTGGAAAATTAATTCTTCATAATCATAAAACATAAATTATTCAAATCATTTCTCAAAATAACAATAAAAGTAACAGACTTATGTATATAATAGGCATAATATGAGGGTAATGTACAAACATTTAATATATTAAATATAAATGGAATTACTTATTGTAATCTAATTATTAAAGCTTTTTTTTCAAATATAAATCTATATAAAAATTTGTGTGTATTAGTTTGTCATTCTGAGCATAGCGAAGAATCCAGGAAAACATGATGTTAATAGATTCTTCGGTCGCTTTGCTCCCTCTGAATGACACAACGACCGTGAACTTGTTTAATTTATTCCAACCATCATGAAAAGTATTTCATATTTAGATATGGTAAAAGAGATTTTGAATGAAGCAGAATTTTTTGAGTTTGAAAAATGTTATAATAATCCAGTTAAAAAAAGTATAAAAATACTAAATCATCGCTGATATAAAAATAATAAATCTGATTTACATAATATTATGTATTCTACATTTTCAAATGAGCGAGATTTGTCTGAGCCAGATTTTTCTTATAACTGAAATAAATATAATGATGTTTTATTCGCTACAAGGAAAGAAAATCTAAAATCGGCTAGTTTATGAAGTCATTTTTTGCATCAAGCATGACTAGTCTATGTGCAGGAAATGGCTGCAAGTTTAAGTGTTCAAATGCTTTGAGTATGGCCTTGAGATTATGTTTTGGATATGTGTGCTGCACCTTGAGGAAAATCTGTGCAAATCGCTGACCAGTTAATGGTACAAATCTCCCCCGACCCCTCTTTGTCAAGAGGGGGGAATTTTTTGTTCCCCCTTGATAAAGGGGGAGACGGCGAAGCCGAGGGGGATTTGTGACAAAATCTTGGATTTTTTATCTCCAACGAAATAGATTCATGAAGAAAAAAAGCACTGGAATCAAATCTCCACCGCTGTGGGATATTCAATGTCTGAGTAATTAATCAAGATTGATGCATTATCTGAGATAAATTTCCTGAGACTTTTGATAAAGTGCTGGTAGATGCTCCTTGTTCATGAGAATGAATGCAGTACAAATCTGATAAAAAAATTCGACAGCGAGATGAAAAAAAATCAAAAAAACTTTCAGATTTACAAATCCAGTTGCTTATTTCGTGATTAAAAGCTTTGAAAGTCTGAGGAGAATTGGTTTATTCTACTTGTACGACTAATGTATTAGAAAATGAATATGTAGTTTCAGAAGTTTTGAAAGAGTATTGAGATAAAATTGAATTATTGCCAGTTCCATTAGATGAAAAATCTGATTGAATTTGTAGCTGGAGAGAAAATGAAATATTATCAGCTGAAGATGCTAAAAAAGTTGCTAGACTCTGGCCTCATGTACATTGAACTGGTGGATTTTTCATTGCAAAATTTAGGAAAGTTGGCAGCACTCAAAATGTAAGTCGTCATCTCGAGTGAAACGAGAGATCCATGAGTGTTGAGTGGATTTCTCACATTCGTTCGAAATGACAATACATACAAGATTCTTCGGCTAAAGCCTCAGAATGACAGATGTGGGAGAAGCTTTCCTCTTGGTGAATTTCTCCAGTTTCAGATTTAGACTTTTTTGTTTCAAAATATACCGTAAACATCGCTCCAAAATCACTAATTCAATCTCATTTTGAAAATAAGATTCCAAATATAGAAATCTGACTTCCAATATTCAAAATCCTTGAAGACAAAAAGAATAATTCTCAAAAGCTAATTCCACTCGTGTGAATAGCTCAGATTTTTGGACATTTAGCTACTCAAAATGTACTTGAAATAAACGATGAACAATTAAAATTACTAATGGAGAAAAGAGATTTGATTGATGAAAGACTAAAAGATTATGAATGAAATTTTGTAATTTTGAAATGGAATTGAGTGGGAGTTTGACTTGTTTCAGTCCAGAAATGAATATGAAAAAATAAATGCTTTTAGTTTTGTCAAAAATATTTTTGATTTAATCTTGTAATCAGAAAATATATTCATATTCTATTGTCATGCTTTATTGTGACATAATAGAAAATGGATATTCGTACACAGAAAATGTTAGCATATTCATTGGATGAAAATCTGACTCCATCAGAGCTTCGTAAAGCTGATGATTTTTCAGATTTTTTTGAAAATGTAGATAATCAGTACTCTGCTGAAAAGTTAGAGACATGGATGAATCAGCATAATATTATATGACTACTGGATGACGATGCAGAATTTCCACATCAATTCTCATCCATCAAAAATCCGCCAGCAATTTTATATGCAATGTGAAATCTAGAAATCCTAAATAATCAAATTCTTTGAATAGTCTGACCTCGCGATATGTCCCAGTATGCCAACCAAGTCATGCAAGCATTATTTACTCAAATCTGAAATTCAAATATTGTAACTGTATCGTGAATGGCAAGGGGAGTGGACCATCTCTGTCATCAGCTTTCTGTCGGTTATCATCTGCCGACTATCGCAATTCTTGGATGATGACTTCGTTATTATCGAAATAGTTCAGCTCGCAGTTTCATGGAGCAAATCATCCAAAATGGATGACTGATTTTATCGGAATTTAAACTGGATTTCAAGCCTACTGCACGAAGTTTTCCACAGAGAAATAGACTCATAGCAGGACTTGCTGATGCAGTTTTTTTGCCAGAAGCTCGTGAATGATCATGAAGCCTAATTACTGCAGACTATGCATATCAATTCCACAAACCGATTTTTGTAGTACCAAATCCAATCTTTTCAGAAAACTGAATCTGATCCAATCATCTCGTCACATCTTGAAAGGCAAATCTGCTCAGTGATTTTAGTCAAATTTTGAGATTATTTAATATAGACAATTGAAAAGAGAAAATAAATTCAGAGTGTCAATATGATAATATATCAACACTGGATAGCCTCACAAACGAAGAAAAAAACTTGCTCAAAATCGTATCACAGCATTATAATCAAGATTTTTCTCAGTGGATGAGCGAAATCTCATCAGATTATTGAGAAGCTATGGTCAAACTTACAGACCTTGAAATGCAATGATATGTCATTCAAGAAACTCCATGAAATTATTTTGTCAAGGTAAAGTTTAATTAGAATCTTGCAATAACTCTAAATATTTTTATGATGACATACGGTTAATTTAAATTTATTTTTTTATTTTTTATACAAACTAATGAAGAAAAGAACAATTAACGCGTTTACATTAGTGGAGATGCTAATCGTAATCGTAATTATCGGTATCTTGATTGCTGCATTAATGCCAAGGATGCAGGCAGCGCAGTGAAGAGCAAGAGATGTATCTCGTAAGACGGCTTTATCACAATTACAATCCGCTATAGTAACATCGCAGTGAGATAAGTGAGCGTGGCCAGGAATGACAATTGGTGCCACAGGAGGAATTTGAATCAGTAAAATATCATGAGATTTGGTGGCAGCAGGAATGAATAGCATACCAAGAGATCCATTATCAAACAGTGTAACAATGGGAAGTAGTTTTTCTGCTTGAGAAACTTGAGATTATGCATATTTAGTAGCAACGAGAAATTGATCATCCAATTGATGATTTGTATTGATGGCACAGACTGAGGTTGAGTGATGATCTAATTGGGTTGCTTGTGGTACAGGTTTAAGCAAGGGGCAAATTACAGGAGGTACAGACATAGCAACATTAAAAATATGTCAATCTTTAGTTAAGTCATGAACTTCTGATTGTACTGCCAATGCGGATAAATGCTACTATTCAAGTGATAATCAATTAAGGTACATAGTAATATATTAATTTATACGTAATTACGAAAAATCCACTCCAACGAGAGTGGATTTTTTTACTCCTCCCATTTTTCAACATGATTGTTGTAGATAAACAGAAAACCAATATAATTAATCTAAAATCGAATAAAATTGATTCTAGACTTTATTGACCAATCACAACTTTACTAGGGAAAATTGTAACCTTATCTCAATTCTCTTTCTGATAATAAAAACCTTGTTCAAAAACCTGAACTATTTTTCATTTCAGCTTTTTATCATCAGTTGGTTGCATTCAGATTGGCTCATGCATCAATGTATCGGGACTCTCATGTAAAGATGGAATAGGAAAAATATCAAATCATTCCAAGGCTTTGATAAATCTATCATGTACCATCTGAACTCATTTTCACATTGCAGATTTTTTATCTTCATCAGATAAATTTTCCAAAGATTTACGCAAATCTTCCACGAATGGTAAAAGTTTTTTTACAATTTTTATGAGTAAATCCTGATGCATAGATTCAGCTTTCATTGCTGATTGACGCTGAATCATTTCCATATCATTCTTCGCACGAAGGTATGCTAACTGAGCATTCTTCACAATTTCATCTTTCTCAGCCAATTGAGCTTGTAGCTTTTTGATTTCAGCTTGTAATTTTTCAATCATATCTTGTTCATCTTTATCAGATTTTACATCTTCTAACATATCTTCTAAATCTTTCATATCCTGATCATCTTGAATAACCGCTTGATTATCATGTTTCTTAGTCATGTTTATATTTATAACAACTAAAAATTTGATTTATTTTCTATATTTTCATAGAAATATTCTGCAAAAGTTTGTCATCTATCATGTAGAAGTGTGGCTAATCATGTTCAAACATATCTCCAATGCCATGGTTCAACCATCTTCCCATCAATTTCCATTCATTTCTGATAACTATTATGAAATCAGTAGAGATGTGCATTATCTATCAACCATTGATAATATTTTCAGCTTCATGCTTTAATATTTCATCCATTCACCCCTAAATCAAGAGCTAAACCAGCTTCATGCTCACTAGTTCATGGATTTGCACAACGGGCATTTGAACAATTCTTTGATAATTGACGTTGAAACGATTGAGATCTTCGAGCTGAATTGATAGTTAATTTTGCTTTAAATTCAAATGCATTTGAAAATGCTCGAGCCATTCATTCAAACATTTCAGCAGCCTCTTCACGCAACATAAAGTTTGAAGATCTATTTGAAGTAAAGTCTGAATTGATTTTTACTATATCATCTGCTTCATAGTTCTGTGATAATGGATGATTGTCATCCAGAAATTTTTGAAATGATGTATCTGAATAAAAATCCATATTCGCAGTTACATCTTTTTGTATTTCTTCTTCTTTTTTTTGCTCATAAAATCAGGAAATCGGATTATAAATCCATGGTAGATTTGATTGATTATTGTTTCCAAAATGAAAAACCTCCCATCCAAAAACTATTCCAGATGAAAATATTCCAATCAAAACTCAAACTATAATCAGATTTTTTCTCATTTATAAACTTTTATATAATAAAAAGTTTACCATTTAATTATATTAATATCAAACATTAAATCAAGAACGATAAAATTCTTGTATTTAAAACTAAAAATATTAAATTTAACTACCGAAGACCAATTATCTCTTATATAAAATACATGGAATTAACTCCTGCAATGAGACAGTATCAAGAAATGAAAAAGCAGAATCCTGATTGTATTCTATTTTTTCGTATTTGAGATTTTTACGAAGTTTTTTTCGAAGATGCGAATATTTGCCATAACGTTCTTGACTTAGTCCTTACTTCCAAAAATAAGTGAGCAGAAAATCCGATTCCTATGGCATGAATTCCACATCACAGCATAGATAAATATATCCCAAAATTGATCCAGCATTGATACAAAGTTGCAATTGCAGAGCAGATTACAGATCCCAAACCATGAAAATTAGTCCAACGTGAAATCACTCAAATAATCACGCCATGAACTTATATTCAAGAATGAACAAAGAATTTTAATTATATGCTCGCTATCACAAGAAAAGAACTTAGTTCGTGAGAGATTTATCATTTAGCATGGTGAGATTTTACACTAGGGGAGTATCAAACCAAAAGTTTTTCAAATCTATGAGATGCACAGAAACGAATTCTGACTCTTTCTCCTACTGAAATAATTATTGATGTAGATTTTACTGAAAAAGATAGCATCTCAACTCCAATTCAGCAGTATCTACAATGTTTAATTTCCGTTTATGAAGTGCCAGTTGACCCTGAAAGTTTCCTCTGTAATATGGCTAAAGTTCAGACTTTATCAAGTTTCTGACAAGCGGTAGGAGAGTGAAGACTTCAAGCAATAGCATTATTGCTTCATTACATTAGACATGTTCAGCAGCAGAATATCGCAAATATTTCCAAAATTTCATATCATGCTCAGACTTGATTCGTTCTCATGGATGAAATCACAATCAAAAACCTTGAAATTTTCAGTTCTAGCTACGAAAATAATCAACAATATTCATTATTTTGAATTCTTGATCAGACCAAAACTAGTGCGTGAGCTAGACTTTTGCATTATTATTTAGCGAATCCAATCAATTCATTATCTGAAATTCAGAGAAGACAAAATCTGATTTCTCATTATCAAGAGATAGATTATTCCAAGTTTATTCTCAAAAAATTAGGAGAGTCTTACGATTTACAGAAACTTACATCTTCAATTCTTTACAAAAAACTTAGTCCGATTCCATTTCTCAAACTTAGGTCCACTTTGAATCTATTTTTCTGATGAAACGAAGAGTCCGAAATTTTACTTAACGAATTGAAGCTACTCTGACTTCAAGCAGGCGAGGAAAATGAACTAAAATCATTACACGAAACTTTACAAAAAATGCTAAAATCTGACCAAGATGTGATGGATTGAGAATATTTCATAGCAGATGGATGGAATGAAGAAGTAGATGAACTCAGAAAAATAGCTTTCCATAGTGATGATTTACTATTACAATACCAGCAATTTCTCGTTCAAAAAAGCTGAGTACAAAATGTAAAATTGAAATTCGTGATGAATCAGTGATATTTTATCGAACTTACAACCAAAGATTCCGTTCAATTTGAAGAAAAGCTTTGAATATGAAATTGAAATCAGGAAGATGAAAGACTGAATCTCTATCGTAGGAATACTCTCAAATGAAATCAGCGCTATTCTTCTACATATCTAGAAAAACTTCAAGAAAATATTTTCACTGCTCGTGAAAAACTCACAAAACTAGAAAATAGTTTACTCAAAGAAATGTGAGAAAAAATCTGAGATAAAAATGCAGAAATTTCTTCATTTGCACAAAAAGTCGCTGAATTGGATGTATTTTGTTCTCACGCGGTTTTTGCATTTGAAAATAGATATATCCAGCCAGAAATGAACAATAAAAATCTGATAGAAATTGTTTGATGAAGGCATCCTGTAATTGAAGCTTATTTACCTACAGATCAGCAGTTTATTCCAAACGATTTGTCTATTTGAGAAAAGGAGAATCAAGAAAAAGAGATGATACATATTATCACATGACCTAATATGTGATGAAAATCTACATTTCTGCGTCAATCAGCTTTAATCGTTCTTCTCGCTCATTGTGGACTATTCGTTCCAGCTACAAGTGCAAAAATCTGATTAGTTGACGGAATCTTTGCTAGAGTGTGAAGTGGAGATGTGATAGCAAAAAATCAATCCACATTCATGACTGAAATGATTGAAGTTTCAAATATTCTCAATAATGCTACATCTCAGAGTTTTATAATTTTTGATGAACTAGGTCGTGGAACGAGTACTTATGACGGATTAGCTCTAACCAGTGCGATTTTGCAATATGTTCTCAAACATGTAAAAGCTAAAACTCTGATAGCAACCCACTATCACGAACTTATCAAACTTGAAAAAATGTATCCAGAAGTGAAAAATTATTCAGTAAGTGTATACGAAACAGACAAAGAAGTTCTATTTATGAAGAAGATAGTAAAAGGCTGAGCTAGTAAAAGTTACTGAATCGATGTAGCCAAAATTGCTTGAATCCCAGACGAGATCTTAAAATTATCTCGTGAAATTTTGAAATGATTTGAATCTAAACAAGATAATAATTCACATACACAAATTATTTCTACCCCACTTTTTGAGATTCAGAATAATGATAGTAAATACCAAGAAAAATACGAAAAAATCCAGAGAATTATAACTCAAGCAGATTTGAATAATATGACTCCAATCCAAGCAATTCAATTCCTTGCGAAAATTAAGGAAGAATTAGAAAAAGAAGATTAAAAAATATTTTAAGCTCAATATTTAATAGTTTATAAAGCAAAAGTATTAAGCAATAATTTTAATCATTGCCAATAAATTAACGCTAGTATTAAAAATCATACAATGCTAGTTATAATTCATTTTAACCTTAAACTTTGGAGTAGATAAAGTAATAATCATAACCATCACATAGCAGGCAATAAATACAAAGATGTTTTCATTCAAAACAACGGTCCAATAAGCCAGAACAAGATTATAGTTATGTTAGCTACAATAACAATAAATTCAAGCAGTTTTATTGTTATACCAAAAAAATAATCAAAAGAATATTTCTCAAAAGAGTGTGATAAATCACGTCTTAACAATTTAAATAATACTGATTTTAGTCACATGGTATTGATAATAAGTTCAGTTGTAGTTAAGGAAGCAGGTAGAAGCTTGGCCCTTCACATAACGCTATTAGAATAAAAATATTCTTTCAAAATATCAATATTTGTAACTGCACTATTCTTATCTATCAAAAACTTATTTTCAGCATTTGCATCAAGTATTTCTTTCTCAGCACGTTTTATCGAATTATTGGCTTCTAAAACCAAGGAAGCCATTTTATTGAAATTTGTTCAAAGTCTGATTTTTTTCATCTCAGATGAATAATTTTCTAATTCTTTTATTTCGCTTCATCATAAAACTCAAACACCAGCTTTTAGTAGTTGTTCTATATGATCAATGGTTGCATTAAGTACCTTTAATCAATCTTTTATTCCTCTTTCTTCATATTTTTTTCTTTCTTTTATGTCCTCAAATTCTTCTTGTTTTTTTATTTTTTCCTCTTCTTCCTCAACTTTCGAGATCGTAGAATTAATTATATTCAGCATTTGTTCATCAGAAATAGGATTCTCTATCAAATTCATACGTGATGGTCTCAATCACAAAGAAATGATAAAAGCTATTCCTTCGGACAGGTTATCTCAAGGCATTATTAGCTGAATATTTGTTGATTCATACGTTATATCAACAATAATATTTCAAAAGCTTTTTGGATCTTCTTTGTATTCATTAATTGAAACAATTACAACTCATCGATTCGCCAAAAACTTTCTGATGAAATCCTCATCTCATCATTGTAACAAAAGGTTTAAATCATATTTTATTCAATTTTTTTCTTTGATTCAAATTAGATGAAAATACATATTCTAGAAAGCAGGTAATAACTAAATAATCCTCACCCAATAATAAAGTTTATATTGAAATTTGAAAAAAAATCAATATATAAGGTGGCCGAAATTTGAATGATTTTACGATACAAAAAATTTTAAGAAGTTTTAGGAGATAACAGAATTGAATTAATAAATCTATATAATTTTTTGTGGAAAAGGGAAGTAAAAAAATCAGATTTTTGTATCAAAATTTGCGTTTTTGTGAATTTGGAATATACTTATCTAGTTTTAATTCGTTTATGCTAAAAAATGTCAGAAACTATAAAAAGCGAGAAAACGTATGTTCTAGATAACTATTTTGATGAAACGACAATGTCCTTGCATCTCAAGGCTGATCGTCCAATACTTAGAAAAAAATGAACTCCATGAAACCGAAATCCAGTAATGGATGAAAAAATTATTACCCAGGATGAAATGGAAGCTTTGATTCAGCAGATTTTCGATGAAGCAACTAATGAAAAATGAAATTATTTGGAAATAGACAGAAAACTAAGCAAAGTTTTACAACTTGGACCATATAGAATTGTAATAGTTTATCCACCACTGTCTGATGCGACTGAAATTACAGCAGTACGCCCAGTCAAAAAAACAACAATTGAAGATTACGATTTATCTTCTGAAGTGATGGATTTGCTTACAAATCATTCAAAATGAATTCTAGTTTCATGAGCTCCTGGAAGCTGAAAATCAACATTTGTTCAGGCTTTAGTCCAAGTTTATCATCAGAATCATCATATTATCAAAACTATTGAATCGCCACGTGATTTAATGGTGGATGAAGATGTAGTTCAGTATAGTTTTACTCACTGAACGCATGATGAAGTGAGAGATATTCTTTTGCTTTCCAGACCTGATTATACAGTTTATGATGAAGTGAGAAATACACCAGACTTTGAATTGTACAAAGATCTAAGACTTACATGAATTGGAATGCTTGGAGTGATTCATGCAACTAAACCAGTAGATAGTATTCAGCGTTTCATCGGTTGTATTGAAATGTGAATTATCCCACAGGTAATTGATACAGTAATATTTATAGATAAAGGTAAAATTGCAGAAATTCTTCAGCTTACTCTTACAGCTAAAGTGCCTGAGTGAATGCAGAGTGAAGACCTTTCTAGACCAGTTATCATTGTAAATTCATTTCTCAGTAAACAAGATTTATATGAAATCTATACATTCTGAGAACAGGTAGTGGTAATGCCAATTACTGCAGAGATGAGAGAAAAAACTGCTGCTACTCAATGATGAATGTCTAGCTTCGCTAAAGAGTGAATCGAAAAAAAATTAAAAACAATTTTGAATAGCGATTTCGTAGTGAAAATGAAATGAGCGGGAATCGAATTATATATTCCAGAATTCGTTAAGTGAAAAATAATCTGAAAATGATGAGCAGCGATTACAGAATTAGAAAAAACATTATGAATGAGTATCAAAGTTAAAACATTTGATGAATTACCATTATTAGACGTAAAAACAGATATCAGTGGATGAAAAAAATGAGGTCAGCTTTTTATAGCTTTCCCAAATGGCTACGAATCAACAACGGTAACATTACTAGTTTGAGATAACCTAATTAAATATCAAACTGATAGAAATGGAGTAATAGCAATTAACGATAGAAATGAAGTCAGAACGATTGAAAGAAGATGATTTGTGGTAATTGATGACAAATAAAATAGGGTAGTATTTTATTTTATATAAATATGTGTGGGTATGAATAACTTTCGTTTTACAAAGATTGTCGCTAGTGTTAGCCCAATTTTAGCAAAAGAAACAGTTTTGAGTAAGATTATCAATATGGTTGATGCATTTACTCTCACGCTTTCTCGTGGATTTGATGATAATAATAAAAAATATATCGATACTTTAATGAAGCTAGATAATAGTAAAACAATAATTTTAGAAACAAAGTGAAATGAGGTCAGAATTAAAAATATCTGAAATTTTGCAGTAAAAGAGTGACAAAAAGTTGTGGTAGAATATTCTGAATATACACAAGAAAATCAGAATAAAATCTATATTGATTATCCAAATATGGATTTAATCTCTGTCTGAAGTGAAATTAAATTTGTTCAATCATGAGTAGTATTAAAAGTTGAAAAAAATATTGAAGATGCCGTTGAATGTACAGTAACTGAAGCGAAAGAAAAACACGTTTTCCAGTATGATAGATGTTTACTTGAACATAATGAAGATCCAATTGAAACACTGTTAGAAAGAGATGAAAAAGATATTTTACGGTGACTTGAATATTGAGTTCATATTGTTTCAATTTCAGCGTGTTATTCGGCTGAGCATATCCAGGCGACCAAAGATTTTCTAAAAGAGAAGAATAATGAAGATATGAAGGTTTTTGCTAAAATTGAGACTAGAAAATGATTAGATAATTTACAAGAAATCGTCGAAGTGGCGGATGGAATCGTTTTAGTAGCAGATTTTATTACACCTCTTTTATCCAAAGAAGAGACGCTAGACGACTTGGTGCAATATATTAGATGAAAATGAGTCCCAGTTTTGATGAATTATGCATGTCGCAGTTCTCAATCAGAATATCCTTTTAGCCAAGATGAACAGCTTCAGCATCGATGTGGTCAATGCGTTGACTGAGTATGCCTAGAACCAATGATTATTGAGGATGAAGTTTTTGATGCAATAGAAAGATTAGAAACAACTTTGGAGAATCTTGAATTAAAGTATGAACCAAAAAATCCTGCTCGTTTTGATGAAAAAGATTTTGAAATTAGAGATTATATTATCTTCAATGCATACAGAATTACTCAGGAATTAGATATTAGAGCAATAGTATGTTTTACTGAAAATGGTTATACGGCAGCTAGAATTGCATCGTTAAATCCGGCAGTCCCTATTATTACATTCACTAAATCTACGCATACATACAGATTTCTAAATATTGTACGATGATTAAAATGATATAAAATTTCTCAATCATTCAACTATGAAAATCTCAAAAGAATCTGAAAAGAAATGATCAGAATTATCTTTAAATGAAATATATCATTAGATGATAAGGTGCTTATCGTACAATCGAATGAGTTAAATAATGATGTAAAAAGTGATATGATTAACGGAATTGAACTTTATCAATTCAAAAATATCTAATTTACTTTGGAATTTAAAACAAAATGGTAGATGTACATCAGAGAATAAATGCAAGAAAATTTGTGCTTTCATATTTGTATCAGTACTGCTTTTATTCTACATTTCAGACTTCATTAAATCATGTAGAAAAAGAAGAAAAAGCAGAAGAAAATAAAGAAACTTCTCCATTTTTGTGAAATGCTCATGATTCATTTTTCACAGAGGAATTCCTTGCTGATGTGCAGAAACTTTATGATAAATCCAAAGATGAATGAAAACAGCTCAAAGAATGTGTCCAGCAAATTCTTTCAGAACAATGAGAAGATGATATGCCGTATTATCTCAAGAATTTCTTCGATAAACGAGATGAAAAAGATATTGATGTAGATTATGTGCTTAAAATGATGTGAAGTTTTGAAAAATATGTAAAAACAACCAAAGAAATGGTAAATAAATATGCAGATAGTTTTCATTATGAAGAAATGGACATTGTAGATCAAGCAATTTTTCTACTTTGATACACAGAATACCAGATTTTTAATACTCCAAAGGAAATTTTAATTAACGAAATGATAGAACTCTGTAAAAGATATTCAGATGCAGGTTCTCCAAAACTTGTAAATTGAATATTTGATAAATTTCTTAATGAATCTAAGTAGTATTTTTATATTTTCGAAAAAAGCACTGTGAAAAACGCAGTGCTTATTGTGCCATTTTTACGCAGCAGAGGTTGTCTATCGACGACGGAGGTTCCTAAGGGTGAACCCCGCATCTCTTATTGATTTTATAACCTCTTTGTTCTGTAGGATTCCTGAATACTCGGGAATGACCAACTTCTTGATATCCCCACCTTCCAAGAATGCATACAGCTTCTTGCCTCCAGTTTCACAAAGTACCCCAAATTCTGGAGCAGTTTCCTGAAGAGATTGGATGTCTTCTTGAGCTATTGTTTTGGCTCCAGAAGATTCCCAATTTGCGGTAATGGCAGCCGCAATTTGATTCTTACTTATCATATATGTATACATATTACCATAGCGACGTTGCTACGGGCAAAATCCAATATAATAAAATTGACAATAATGTCAACACAAATTTAGAAAATCCGACTTTTACTTTGATTAAAGTTTATTATATAATCCTTTATGTTTACCTAAAATATTCTCATGATTTGAAATACTATTGCGATTTACATAATTCTCATCAATATCATCACATTCATAATTCGATGAATAGATAAACGAAAATCTATCAAACATAAACGAAGAATTAGCGAAAAACAGTTGCTAACTTTTTCAGCACTTTGATGATTTATTGGTGCTGTGATATGAATGACAATTCGACATCATAAAACTATAAAATGAAAATTTTTATGGAAATTCTGGCTAATAGTTTTTGTTTGGTTTGTATTCTTAGCATTAATCTATTATTTTCTTTATCGATAAAAAAAGAGACAGTTCAGTCTCTTTGTTAATTCTGGTAAATTTGTTATTTATCGTTTTCTTCTTTTTTAATAACGTCTTCTTCATTAACTATATCCTCATCATTAATCAATTTATCATCTCCAGTATTAATTGATGCTTTTTCTAAATCGCCATCTCCCACTCAATCATTTTCGTTATTTTTCATTTCAGTTCGTTGATCTGAAATAGTATTAAAATCACTAATAAATGAGTCAAATGCCTGATTCAAATCATCATTTTTGCCCGTATTTAGCTTTGTTTCTCAATCACTAAGTAGCCAATCTTCATCAGGTACATGAAAACAACCAACTAGAACTAAACTAGTAAATAATAAACAAACAAATCAGATTTTTTTAATTAACTTGTTTATCATTTATTAGTGGTAAAATCAAATAAAAATAAACCCCACTTAATGCTAAGCAGGGCAGTATTTTAAAGCTGATTATGCATCAATTACATCATTCTTAGATTTAGTTTTTATAGTCATTACTTGTTTTCCATTGTAATAACCACAAACTGGACAAACTCTATGAGTAAGCATATTTGCACCACACTGAGGACATTTTGTAGTTTGATACTTATTAGTCAACTTCTTTAAGTTAATAGTCTTCCAAGTAGAGTGTCTTCTATGTTTTCTCGCTTGAGAGATCTTATTTCTTGGACCGATATTCATGACAGTAAGAAATTAATAAGATAAAACATAAATATTATTCAGCCTTTTTCTTAGCAGGAGCTTTTTTAGCTGCTGGCTTAGTTGCTGTAGTTTTTTTAGCAGTTGTTTCTTTTTTTGGAGCAGCTGCTTTTTTAGCAGGAGCCTTTTTCTCTGCTTTTGGAGTTTCTTCTTTAGCTTCTACTTTTTCTTCTTTTTTAGCTTCAGTTTTAGGATCTTCTTTTTTAGCAGGAGCTTTTTTTTCAGTTTTAGGTTCTTCAGTTGAAACATAAACAACAGTTTTTAGATAAGTTCTTCCATCGAATCTTTTAAAGTTCTTTTGCTTAAACATTACTATTCCATCTGTTGCCGCATGAATAGAGAAATCTGAAGCTAAATATGTATTAGCTCCACATTCATATTTAGAACCATTTTGTCTAACGATAATATTTCATGCAACAGCTCTTTGTCCTCCGAAGAGTTTAATTCCACGATATTTTGGTTGTGAATCCCTAAGGTTTTTAGCCGCACCGGCTGCCTTTTTGTGTGCCATATTTCTGGATAAATAAAAATAAAGATAAGGTCCGAATTCTATCTTTAGTTTGGTTGACAGCCCAAAGAAAAGCTAATTCCGACAAAGGTTTTCCCAACCGCCAAGTTCGCGGAAAGTACTAAACTAACTTATAATAAATTGAATATTTTTTTCAAGAGAAACTATAAATTTTATTGTATTTTAACAAGATTTCTTTATACTCTACCTTGATATATTGTGAAAGTAATTATTCTAAAACTCAATAATATAAAAACAAAAAGCATATGAGTGTTACATCAATTTTAGCAATAACTTTTTTAGCAGTAGTCTTTATTGTAGATGCAATAAGGATTGTACAATTAGTCAGAAAACGTAAAAAAAGTCGTAACAATTCTCTTACAGTGTAAAGAGATTAGTAAATCTTTCAAAAAACTAATACTCTATGTGTATTTCGCAATGGAGTATTTTTTTATAAAAAGCCTTGTATTTACAACATCAAATCTATATACTAAAAACAGTATGTATAACAAAAATAAAATTTAAAATTATGGGAGTAATTGAAGGAATTTTTGCTTACATCACTCTTTTAGTGATAAGTTACGGTTTAATCTTTTTTATGATGTATAGGATGGGAAAAGATGAGCCTAGATATTAGGATTATTTTTTTCTTCCATGCGTTTTCAAACCCTAAAAGATAAGAGGCTATGTTTTCATAACCTCTTTTTATTTACGGAAAATATTCAAATATATAATTTTATTTGAAGCGTATGTCTTTTCAGATTTTACTTCTTTATAAGGTCATTCATAATAGAGAGAACCTTTGGGAATAATCGCGCTTAAAATAACTAGATCAGCGTTAGTAGGTAATTTATAAAGTTCAGGTTTTTTTGTTAGTTCTTTATTGTTTATTCTTTGGGTTAAATAAACAACAAAATCTTTAGCAGACTCAATATCTGCAAATGTATGAAAAAAACCTTCACCGATAACTCAATCTTTTCTATAATCTTTTTGAGAATCATTAGATTCTTCTGTGTACAACACATTTAATTTATATTCAACCAATTTATCATTTTTAAGAAAATACTGAAATGCAGGAGGACATACATAAAAAGAATCTCTCCATTTTACCATAACTTTAAAACATTTAATGTCATTTAATGCTAAATTAGGTTTTTCTTGATTTGTTATCAACATAATCAAAATCTGATTTTTAAAATGAAGAAAAAACTCGATTCCTCGAGCTTTTCATATTTTACATTAAATATCCAAGTTCTTAATATTCTTCGCATGAGTGAGAATGAAATGTTTTCTACTAGGTACATCTTCACCCATAAGAATTCTAAATAATCTGTCAGCTTCTTGAGCATCAGTAATAGTAATCTTATTCAATCTTCTGAATTCTGGATTCATTGTAGTATCCCAAAGCTGTTCTGCATTCATTTCTCATAGACCTTTATATCTCTGAATTTCTACATTATCATCAGGTTTGAATCCAAACATTTGAGGAGTATCAGATTCATCATAAGAATAAACTTCCTTACTTCATTTACTGAATTTGTAGATAGGAGGACATGCTGCATAAACATGTCATTCCTCAATTAATTCTCTCATAAATCTGAAGAAGAATGTAAGTAGGAGAGTTCTAATATGAGCACCATCCACATCGGCATCGGTCATTATTATGATTTTATCATATCTGAGTGATTCAGAATTATAATTATCTTTTACTCATGTACCGATAGCAGTAATCAAATCCTTGATAGCCTGACTAGCAGTAATTTTTTGGATAGAAGCTTGTTCAGTATTCAAAATTTTTCCTCTAAGTGGTAAGATTGCCTGGAATTTACTGTCTCTACCTTGTTTAGCAGAACCTCCGGCAGAGTCTCCCTCCACAATATATAGCTCTGTTCATTTATTTCATCTTTTGCTACAATCAGCTAGCTTTCATGGTAAGATTCATCCACTCAAAACATTCTTTCTAAGTACAGTTTCTTTAGCAAATTTCGCAGCTAATCTAGCTCTAGCAGCCAAATCAATCTTTTCAAATATTTTATCAAATTCTTCAGGATGATCTACGAATACTTGCTGTAAATAATCATATGTAATCTTTTCTACTTCATTTCTAACATAAGCATTTCATAGTCTTCATTTAGTCTGTCATTCAAATTGAGGCTCAGGAATCTTTACTGTAACGATTCCATATAATCAATCAGTGATATCGCTGTATTGGAATTCTCATATTTTCTTATCTATTTTTTCTTTTTCCTTTCAGATTTCGTTAATAATTTTTAATAAAGCTGACTTGAATCAAAGTATATGACTTCATCCATCACGAGTAGGAATATTATTTACGAAACTCAATGTGTGATCATTACTTGTAGCCACGAATTGGAATGAAATTTCAGCCAAACAGTCTTTTCATTCAGCTTTGAAATAATGAGGAGAAGAAAGTCTCTCTTGCTCTCATACTAGATTATTTAACCAAGTCTTAATTCATCATTCATAATAATATCTAGCTTTAGTTCATGCTTTTCTATCAATGAAAGTGAAAGTTACTCCAGGTGTAAGATATGCAGCCTGTTTCATTCTCTGGATTTCGTATCACTCAATGAATTCAGTAGTATCAAAAATAGTTGGATCAGGTAAGAATGTTACACTTGTACCGTGCTTATCAGTTTCTCAGATTTCTTCAATTGGTCATTGAGGGATTCCTCTCTCAAATCTCATATGATAAACTTTTCAGTTTTTATTTACAGTTACTTCAAGCCAAGTAGAAAGTGCATTTACGACGCTGGCTCCCACTCAGTGAAGTCCTCCAGAAACTTTATAAACAGATTTATCAAATTTTCCTCATGCGTGCAAAACCGTATAAACAGTTTCCAAAGCAGATTTTCCAGTTTTTGGGTGAATATCTACAGGAATTCATCTTCAGTTATCATGTACAGTTACACTTCAGTCTTCATTCATGATCGTAGTAATGTGAGTACAAAATCCAGCTAAAGCTTCATCCACAGCATTATCCACGATTTCCTGAATCATGTGGTGTAATCATCTCTGGTCAGTAGTTCCAATATACATTCAAGGTCTCTGTCTAACTGGCTCTAATCATTCAAGCACTTTAATATGAGAAGCATCGTACTGTTTGTCATTAGTAATTCATGCATTTGAATCCAAATCTGTCATAATTTTTCTTTGAGTATAAAAAATTAATCAAAACTTAACCAACATAAAAAGCATAAAAAAATCAGACCTTTTTTCAAGTGAAAATTCAATTTGTAGCTATCTAAAATGTAGCATAAAGACTTGAATTTTTTGGTCAATTTTTTATAAAAATTTTAACTAAATTTCAGTCAGATTTTTTGAAAAATGAAAGTAGTAACAAAGAATAAAAGAGCATATTTCGACTATGAATTTTCAGCTGATTATACAGCTGGAATAGTTTTGGCATGACATGAAGTCAAATCTATCAAAACTTCACATGTAAATATAACCGATACCATTATTTCTATTCAGAATTGAGAACTATTCATTCTATGAATGGATGTGCCATTATACTCCAAAACTTCTCCAAATTTAGCTCCACATTATCAACCAAAGCAAAAGAGGAAACTTTTGGTAAATAAAAAAGAGCTTTCCAGAATTGCAGCTCAGCTTGATAAACCATGAATGACAGCAGTCGCTTTGGAAGTTTTGATTACAGATAGATGATTTATCAAAATTAAAATCTGAATTGGCCGCTTAAAGAAAAAAATAGAAAAAAAGCAGATTCTCAAAGAACGTTCACAGGAAAAAGAAATGAGAAAAGAAGAAAAGTTATTTAGATAAATTTTGAGGTGTGTTTGTAAGAGTTTTATAAATATTGTCGTTCGCTCATTTAGTTTTTATTATCTTTACTTTCTCATCAATCTTTTTCTTTAGTTGCTCAGGACTTATAAATCTATTCCCTGTATCTTCTGCACTCCAACCCTCAGCTATTAATTCTCATCTCTCACATATATTGTATCCAATTGTTGTGGAATTTTTTTTAAACATTATTATTTTGAGATCTCGAGGTAAGATACCTTTTCTTTTATCAAAAATAGTGATAGATTTTGTAAGTCAATCTTCCTCAATTTCAAATCACATTAATTTTTTACCATTCTCATCAAGAAGTGAATCCATTTTTTCCGCAGTTTTTAGAAAGTAATGCCAGAAATTTTCTACACTCATTCATTGATTTTCTGAACTTTCTTCTAGTTTATTTAACATAACATTATTATTAATGTATAAAACATTTTCATTAAAATAAACAAAAAAAACTAAAAATCAAACATTTTTGATTTTTATATTTACATAACATAACATTTAAAATATAATATATTTTTAGAATATCTTATTTTTAATAGATTTCTTAAAAAAGCAGATTCTTAAATAATGTTCACAAAAAAAGAAATAAGAGAAAAAAATGTAAAGAAAAATTATTACGGAATTTGAATAATTAGTTTATGTATGTGAATAATAAAATTCGCCATAAATCGTATTCATGACTATTTATATAAACTAAAAACTAATACATAATATACTTATCATCCTGACCAACATAATAACTCTTAATTTTGAGTACATCTCATTTTCTAGCTCAGAATTCTTCTAATAAATTGATATATCATTTCTGGTCCATCTGCTTCCAAAACCGCATTTCGGCTTCATCATTTCACCATGGAGTAATGAAAACTAATCTACATATTTCAGCGTTCTTGATTTCATAAACATTTGTATATCTTGCAGCTGCAGGTTCTAAATATCATTCTTCCACCAAGAAATCTTTTTCTTTATCCGTGATATCCTCAATCATTTCTCCATCTTCATCATCAAAATCTAATGCGATTTTTGGTTCAACTGTAGGTATTTCCATTTTTGGTAATTTTTTGAGCATTTCAGCCATTCCACGACACCATTCTCATACTCAATAGTATGTTCATGCAGAAGTGATGAAAATATTTTTTCTGATTAAATCTTCACCTAAAGGTTTATATCAATGTTCTTTCAAATAATCAGTAAAAATCTGAATTAACAATTTTTCATATTCAGCTAATAATTCTTCATCGTTTATTAAATCATATTTGTTCAATACAAAAACAACTCTTTTAGTCATGAATAAATCTCCATCTACATACACGTTGAAATTGATTCAATCTCATTGCTTTTCAAATGTGAATTTATAGTCATCTTCATCTTGTAAGAATTTCTGCTCAATATATATACGAATTTCATCGAATAGTCAGTTTGTTTCTTTTATCCCTTCATCATAGCGAGACATATCCATCACCATAGCAAAAATTCTAGCTTTCAAAACATGACGTAGAAAATCATTTCCTAGTCATTTTCATTCAGCTGCTCATTCAATAAGTCCAGGAATGTCTACCATATTAAATTTATAATCTCCAACGGATACACTTCACAAATTTGGCACTAATGTTGTGAAAGGGTAGTCAGCTACTTTAGCTTTAGTTGATGCGGCACAGTTAATCAACGAAGATTTTCCAACACTTGGATTTCAAATCAGTCCAACATCTCCGAGCAGCTGTAATTCCAAAATCAGATTTAATTTCTGTCCAGGCTCTCATAATAGGAAAAAGTTTGGATATTGATTCACAGCATCCTTGAAATGAATATTTCATTTTCATCCAATTCCTCATGCAACGGCTTTCCAAGTTTCTCAGTCCTCAGTGAAATGGTGTAATATTTTTCAGGTTTCAGCATGTTTTACCATAGTTTCTACTGGAACTATCAATGTTAAATCAGGTGCATTCGCCCCGTATTGGTCTTTGGTTCTTCAGTCTTCTCAGTTCTTTGCTTTAAATATTTTCTTGTATTTATATTCCAGTAATGTGCTTTCATCTTTACTTGCTTGAAAAATAATGGAACCTCCGTTTCCACCATCTCATCCATTTGGTCATCAGTAGGGGATTCAGCTTTCTCTTCTCCCACTAGCTAGTCCATTTCCTCATTTTCATGATTCTACACTAATTTCCACTTCATCATAGAATTGCATAATTTTCTGAAAAATAGTAAAATCTGATTAAAATATAGAAAATTATTAAATTAAATCAAGTATTTAAGTTCGATATATTACCCTCATAATACATTTAATGTCCAGTCAGGCACTCATTTTTTAACTATAGATTGCAAACCTACTTCCATATCTCCGTAATGTCAGAATACTGTAATAAGTGAATCTGAATATGGAATAAGTTCATTATTATCCATTGTAATACAGAATTCTGCAACTTCATCACCAGTTCATGGATTTTTTATGGTTAAATATCTATGATCTCATGTCATGTCTTCTATATTGTTAGATAAGAATGCTCATAAGTCAGTTCCAGTCGATACAACAATATTATTCATCTCTCATGCATCGTTATAATCAAATAGTCAAAATGTGAAGTAATTAATAGATCCTCATTCCCATCCTTTATCTTTAAGTTGTAAGTTTTTAATGGAGTTGTCTCAAAGTTTATTAATTCATGTACCATCTCAAAGAATCTGATAAATACTTTCATTTGATAATTTATCCGAAAATAAAGATAGCATAATTCATGCTCATGAACCTAATTTAATTTTATTTCAAGAACTACATCCATCAGATTTTCTAATATCTTCAGTTAAATATAGAAAACTTCAAGTAATGTTCATATGAAAATTAGGTTCAAATCATTCATATCCAGATAGTAAATTTCACGTTACGATAGCACTTCCACTCAATACTTCATGATTAAATCCATCTCATCTATTATATACCTCTGTCAATCAAAGCTCAGTTCCAGCTTTAGCTAGATAAAAAGCCCTGAAATAATTAAACGTCATATTTCCATAAGTTAGCAAACGTTGGATTTGATTGATAGAAAGCAAAGAAATTACACTACTAGCCAACAATATCAAAATCACAAGCAATGATATATTACCTTTTAATCTTTTATTTCTGATTTTTGCTAATAGTTTTTTCATTTTATAGATTTAGATTAAAAAATAATTGTAAAGGCTGATCTATTTTGTTGGTTCCAGCTGGCTGATAAAATGGTGCATATAGGTGAATAAACATCCAAAATGCTGGCTGATGAATTTTATTTATAACTCATTCATCTTCATCAAATTTAAAATAATTTTCATCGCTATCATAGGGAATAACTTTGAACATAACTTTAGAAGTAATTACCTTTCAATTAGATATCAACGGAGTCTTTTCTCATCATTGCTCCAATATTAACTCACATCCTGATAGAGCATTTTGAATTCTTTCAGAAATATCAGGATAATCCCCATCTTCATCAATTGAAAAATCATTATCCAAATCTAAACAGTCATCTCATCATGTCGTATATATGCTCGTTCATGACCATTGTCATCATGTTAGGTAAAGTATATTAGTAAATCATGAATTTGCTTTTAAATCTTGAGAGCTATCTCCACTATAAGCATCATAATCAATTGTAGCTTCGTCAGAAATAGCCTGAAAAACCTGAGTTAAAATCAGAGATTCTTCAGAAAGATTTTTTTCTTGTTCAATTTTTAGAGCAGTTCTTGAAATAGTTGTGTAAGACTCAGTTAAAACAACAGCCAAAATTCAAATGATAACCATCACAATCATCATTTCTAACAGTGTAAATCATTTTAGCATGT